>Ga0070748_1000317_pt1 | contig 24422 bp, 38 predicted proteins | sample VirMetDEL_Nov_12_FD_77015 | JGI IMG/M metagenome (GOLD analysis project Ga0070748, IMG submission 77015) | Aqueous microbial communities from the Delaware River and Bay under freshwater to marine salinity gradient to study organic matter... | ecosystem: Environmental > Aquatic > Marine > Coastal... | reverse complement strand
TGTTCGGTAAATTCTTGATTTCCCTGCGTTAAGACTCCCATTTGAGTTATTAAACTAGCAATTCCTTGCGCTGTGTTTAGCTTGGCAAAATAATCAGGATGTGTTTCAGGAGTAATTCCTTGCTTTGCCAACGAATTAACAATATTCGTTTTTAACAACCTACTATTTTCAATAACTTGAACTGTACCAGCTTCGTGTTCGCCATCAAGCAAGCGAGTCCCAACAGCGTTTATTAATTGGTTTTCTAAACTATCACCATTTAACTTAATAAAGGAATCTTGCGCTGTTTTAATAGCAACTTTTTGGGCATCAACTACGCTTTGACGATCTTTTAATATAGCACTTATATTTAAGCCACTGCCAAGACTGAAAATTTCTTTTGCTTTAAGTAAGCTATGACCTTCTAAACCTAACTGTTTGTAAGTTTCATCATTAGGAGCAATTAATAATGACCGCATATTTTCTATAGCTGCATCATCAATTTTGGGAGTGCCTGTTAAAGTGAGGGTAGAAAGTAATTTCTGTTCTAAAGCAACTCGCGCTTGATTTAATTGGTCTTGGTATAGCTTTCTAAATTGGTTGGCTTGATCAAAACCAATTCCACTTTCAGGATCTTCTACAGCGCCAGCTAATGTATCTAACCTTCGTTTGCTATTAATTAAATTTGCTATTGCATCATTAATACCGCCTCCAGCAATTTCAGAACCAATAGCATTATTTTGCACTTGATTAGTTAGTTCTTGCAAAGTTCCTAAAGTAGCACGCTTTCGACTTTTAATATAATCATCAGTTGCTTGTTGATTTTCGCGGATAACAGATTCAATGACTCCTGCTCTAGCGCGAAGTTCTGGCGTTATCTCACGCAAAACCTTTTGACGCTCAGCGGGTGAAATCTCCCCTACGTGGCTCATAATAGCCATTAGGTCAGCACTATTATCTTCATTTAATCTTGGAATGTTATTTGAATTAGGGTTAATTAATATTTCTTTTATTAATGCTAGTTGCAATGTACCTTCAGCACTTTCGTCCTGCCTTCCAATCAAGCCTTCTAGTTGACCAGAGAAATAAGCAATTTGCGCGCCCCTTGTAGCAAAAGCAGACGCAGCTATAGCCTTTGATGCCGTTCCAGCCACATCATCGCTTTCAGAAGCAGCAGCAACAGATAACGAGGCTTCAACTGATACATCGTTTATAAGACCTTCGCCATTTTCTGCTTGTATAGGAGTGCCAGAAGTTGAAAGACGCCCTAAAGTTTGAGCATGTTGATTAGCTTCCGCTATTCTTTTTGCTGCCTCAGCTTTTATAGCTGCCCGTCTGCGTGTTTCTTGTGCGGCAAATAATTGCGTCTTAGTGTTTGCTAAAATAAAAGAACCAGTATCAGTAGCTAAACCTAAATACCTATTGGGAACCTGACCAGCAACTTCTTTAACATAATTAGAAAATAACTGTTCATACTGCTCAGTAGAATTAGGCGCACCGTCAACCATTGCGGCAATACGACCTGATTGCTCACGCAAATCTGAATCTATAGAGTCACCAAATCGTTTTTCAATTATTTTGCTGTAAGCCTCTCTTTGCAATCTGCCGCCCAAAGAAAACACACTTGTTCCGTCAAGGTGCGCTTTAGGATCACGCTTACCATCTGGCCCAACTTTATATAAATCTTCTTGGCTAACTTGTTGCGCCGACTCAACTCCGCGTTTTTCAGCAAGCGATGCAGCACGATCAAACATAATGCCACTAAATTGATTTGCGCCATTAACAATAGCTTCGGCAGTAATGTCAGCCGCTCTACTTTGCCTAGCTACGCCTATTGGCCCAACGCTAAAACGTCTTTGACTGCGAACAAACTTAGTTGCCATTTACCCTGTTCCTTTTCCTGCCTTAGAGTACGTGTCGGCAAAATTCATTATGCCCGTAGCCATAGTAGTAAACGCTCCAATATTTGCAGCGGTTTTTCTTGCATAACCTTCTTCAAGAGCAATTCTGCGTTCTGATTTAGTTCTGTAAATATCAATCTCACCTTGCGTTGCTATTGCATACAAGTCATCAGAAAGCACTTGTTTTTCACGATCAACCGCAGCTTTCCAAGACGCGCTGTTTACATTGCCAAACGCACTAAACAAAGCCATGTTTGACGCCATTGATAGTTTGTATTCGTCGTGGCGCACATTTGCTTTAGCCAAGGCTTGAGCCGCTTGGACTTCCATTTCAGTTTCAAGATCATATGCTTGACGTTTAGATGCAGCTAATGCAGCCTCACCTTGTGCTTTCTGTGCATTAGCGGCTATTGCGCTAAAGCCAAGCCCTAAAAAAGAAAACAAACTCATTAGATAATTAACTCCGCAGTTAGGCCATTAACTTGAAAAGGCAGGGGTTCGTTTTGAGTAATAACAACTTGCGGGTCACGGCTATAACCAAGAAGTCTAAACTCTTTTTTGCCAGACACAGCACTATCAGTTATTAATGGTATAGCATTTAAAGAAGCAGAACGTGTTTCTAACAAATCAACAACTACAGTAGCAATACCCCTTGGCTCACCAGTAACAGGGCCAGTTTGCACTTGAGCATCTATAGGATTGGTCGTTACATTTACAGTAAACTTGTAGCCAATTTCGGCAGTGGCGTAAGTCTCGTTATAAGCAGTTAAACTAACAGCATTGTTAGCAACTGTGTGAGTGCCAAGGTAATCCTCTCTGCCACTAGATGTTGTGCCTACAACATGAACAACTACACCATTTGCTAAGTCGCCAGTTACATCAGCAGACTTATTGCTAACAGTGTAAACCTTACTGTTATCTAAATGGTGAGTAGTAATAAACTCGCACAAACGTAAATTAGTATCATCAAACCAAACACTAGCAAACATCCGATCATCAATAGAAACCACAGATTCAAAAGAACCTTGCGTTGTGAATCTTGTCCATCCCGCCCTTTTTTCGGCGCGATTAGACCCAAACACAGAACATTCACCATTCGTAGAAACATAGACACAGTAAGACTCCGCTTCCTCAAACGCACCATTTACAACACAAATATCCTTAAAGTCATTTATAAGGTGTGACGCAATAGTAGATACAGCAGTAGAAGTATAAGCATCCTCAGAGTCGGTATATAAATACTCTCTAATTACCTTACTGCCTAATTGAGCAAAAACTGTTGCGCCATCAAGGGGCGTAGGTTGAACATAATCACACCCAAATGGAGTTTGCTTTCTTATCTGCGCGTTAGTAGGCGTGATTGCTTGGTTTAAATAAGTAGGAACATACAACTCAGCAGATGCAGTAAACACTTGCAAGTCTCTGTCCGAAACCAAATAGCGTATTGAATTAACATCACCAGTAGCAGCAATAAGATTTATTGATTCATCGTCTAAACCTTCGCCTACATCAAAGTTAAAAAAACTAGATGATTTACTAAACCAAAGACTATCTGGTTCAGCCAATGTGCCACCAAACACTAATCTGTTTTCATGGAAAGTAACCGCAGCAGGATACCCTCTTTTTTCTGAAAACGCTTGCTCGCTCCAGTTTGAACTTGGGTTGTGCGTTGATACTTTGACGTAACCGCCACCATCTTCGTCATCATTAGCAGAGCCACCAGCAGTAAAGGTAAAAGTGTTGTCATCAATAATACCCGTTACTGTTCTAGCACCATTTAAATTACTTGCAGAAATGCCCCCAGTAGCAGACGCATCGCTAAATGTAATAGACTCACTGCCCGAATAACCGTGAGCAATGCTTGTTACCTCAACCGTTGTGCTGCCGTTAATTGTTCTAAACGGATTTAACACAGTAAGTTTCTGAACGAGAGTATCAATAACATTTGCATTAGCAACAGTGGCACTTACTACAGAAACAATCTGTATTTCAGAAGTGCCATACTTGACTCGCACACCAACATGTTTTGAGTCGGGATACACACCGCTAGATGCGCTACCCGTTATATCCCAATAAGCCGCACTTGTAGTAAGGGTAATGCCGCTGCCTGTAACCGCTGATGGGTCTAAAGTTATTTCGCCATGAAAGTTAGAATAAGGTTGGTATATTTCTTTATTGTCTGAGCGCGTACTAAACGAAAATACCCTTACCTCAAAAGACGTAAGACCAGTGCGAACAATCATTCTTGGCATAAACAAATGATGGCAAATAAACAGCGTGTCACCACCTTGAGCAAAGGTGTATTCGTGCATGTAATCATCATCAAATGGCAAAGCTGCGCTATCTACGTCAGCAGTTAGCGTTGCCACTAGCGTTACACTCGTTGCACTTACAACGCGGAAGCACCGAACTTTAGCGTTTTCTACAGAAATAATATACCGTTCATCATCAGAAAATATAAACGGAAACAACTTGCCTTGCATACGTTTAGAAGTATCTCGCGTAATACCAAAGTCATATATGTTTTTCAGTCCCGATCTTTTTTTTGCGCCACCCTCTGCGCGTACAACTACGTTCTCAAGCCGTTGAGCAGAGGACGCATAAATAGGAGTATCAATCCTTGAAAGGGTTGATGGGCTTACTTCTCCAAATTGAAAGCTATTGATCGGAACTCGGTACTTCTGCATTAGCTTCGCCTTTGAGCAATAAACCTATTTGTGTTTAGAGTTTTTGTTGTCTGTTGCTGAGAGTGCAATCTACGCGCTTGCATCATTTGCAAACTAGCCTTTTGATCCATCATTGTTGCAAGCTGCCCGTCCCGCGCAACGGAGGTAGCAAGCACAGATGCCATTGTGTATTCTACTGCAATAGTAAAATAAGGAGGCCAAACTGTTTCATCAGCCCTAAATATATAATCAGCAACTAAAACATCATTAACGCCAGAATCGCAATAAATCTTACTGCCATATGTGTCGTACTGAATGTTAAAGTCGTTTACTGTAACTGCATTAAGCATAAGTAAATCAGAAGGCATTTGATAAGCAGCATCAAATCTACCAGTAGGAGCATCGCTTAATCTAGCAAGAGTTGCCTGATCTGTTGAAAAACGCCACCTACAATTAGTCAAAGCGGCTCTAGCTATATCCTCATACATAGCACCCGCCACTGTTGCTTCGGAAGTTCCGTCAGTAAAAGACGAAATCGGACTGCCCCCAATAAGCAAAGACGCTCTTGAGCAAATCTTTATTGAGGTGTTAGCTGTATCAACCATTCAGTGAGTGAGGGGCCGAAGCCCCCCATTCCTTTAATCGCTGTCTGTTTCAACAACGGCTGTGCCATCAGACACATCCACTACTGAGCCAGTATTCGACAAAACAGTTACAAAGTTTGTAGTAGGCGCGTTTGTATCCTGCACAATAATCAAGTCACGGACGTTAAGCATGTTTGCTGCGTCATTAAAGTAACCTGATGTATTGATGGTAGCAATCGCGTCTGCTGTTCGATACATCCAGAGTGCAGCGCCGCTGCCACCCCCGACTCGAATCAACCCTGCTGCGCTATAAGCCATTATGAGTCTCCTTAGTTATTGTCGAGAACTTCATAGATGCCTTCGGACTGAATAACGACAGCCCCCATAGACATCATAGAAGTTGCGAGGTGGGAGACTTTTTCAGCCACATAATTGATCTCGGTGGTAACGTCAGCGTTAATACCAAGGCCAAGCGCGGAAGTGTGGTAAGCAAAGTTTTTGCCACCAGTAACCGCAGAGGTTGAAAAAATCTTAAAGCCCAAAAATTCCTTCATGGTCATTCCACCAGCAAAAGGAAGATTCTGAGAGCCAACATAATCCGAAGATGCAAATTCTTCGATTAAGAACAGATCAGCAAACCCTTTTGGGTTCATCGCAATAAAGCGATCACCGTCCTCTGGAATGTCAGCAATGCCCATTGTTTCAAACAATGTAAGCATATCAGCCTTAACTAGCGCACCAGAAGTATCATTGATCTGAGTTGAACTTGCACCAGCATCCATTGCCGCAATCAGAATTTCATCTGTCTTACGACCAAGAGCAGCAGCAGCAGATTTTGCAATTGCTTGACGCTCGTTGATGTTGGTTTTTAATTCGTCCAGTTTATCAATGTATTCTGCCGCATAGTAATCAGCCATTGTGACTTCTACGTTAGTATGCGCCAGTTCCATCGGTGTTACTGAGCCATTACGCGATTTAGTAGAGGCAGAGCCAGTGCCAATTTTTTGAAATCGAGCAACCGAAGCTGAAACATTTGAAGTACGTACAGTATTACGGAGTTTAGAACCCATACGCTGATACGCTAAATGAACTTCAGATTCAAACTGCTTGATAAAGGCTTGGTCGATTGTATTCGCCATTTCAAGAGTCCTTAATTGAGTTTACAGTAACGGGTGTCCGTCTGTTTACTTCAACGTAGGTATCCAAATGGGCTACTCAGTGCATGACAGGCCGTGATATGCGACTGCTAATATCATTATCTACTGATTTGCAACGCACAAAATGTAAGATGTGGTTTTCTTCACTTAAAAATATAGGCTCAAACTCTAAATATGCCAGCCATTGAACAATCATATCGCTTTCTGTCCACACATCACAGCTTATTTGATCGTGATATAAATGGTAAAAGCCTATTAAATCAGGGGATGCTCTGGCAAATCTAATCCAATTAAGCCGCATATACTTTGAAAACAAAGCCCACATTTGAGAATTTTCGTTAATGCCAGTAATTGCTAGCGGATCATTGCCCTTAACTACAGCAAATGTCATGTCATCATTAAGGCATTGTAGTAAAGATTCCAGTGGGTCTGACTCATATAACTCTGCAAACTCGCGTTTATTCTCGTCACTTAAATTATCTATAAAAGGAAAAATGTGACACGGCTTCAACCTAACCAAGTCTAAGCCGTGTGACCTTAGGATTACATCACCCATATAATGATTTAAATCCATCATCTACCTGTTTAATAAAGTGTCGATCTTGCTTTGCAGGATTATAATAACGCTCGTCACGCATCATTTCATTTAAATCTTGGGCCGTTAAACCTGATGTTGGCTGTGCATCACCAGCAAATGAACCGTCTTTGACTGCTTCCATGATATGCTCAAGGGCAAGAATACCCTCATGTGACTCACACATACGCTCAATTGCTGGCAAAGCCTCTTGAGGAAAAAACTTATTAGCAAACATATTGGCTGAATCAATGCGGGTATTTGCATTTTCGCCAAGTTTAGCCGCCTCTGCCTCTAAGTCAGGCGCAGAAGTGCCGACAGCTTGGGCATACATTTCAATGCCCTTTTCAAATTCTTGCTGGCTAAACCCGTTTTCGAAGGAATGTTCCGACCACCAAGACAGTAACTCATTATCTACAGCTTCCTCGCCATCAACGCTATCAGGAAGTTTATAGTCACCCTTGTTTTCTGGCCTGTCCTTAAAGGCTTCCTCTTTTATTTCATCCATTAGCTTAGACCGCAAATCATCTTCTTTGCCGCCTAGCTTGGACTCAAGCTCCTTGTAAGCCTTGGCTAAATCATCTGGCGTTTTGTATTTGCCAAGCAAAAGTTCCTCAGATTTTAATTCTTCGTCACTTTTAAAAATAGGATCGCCAGTTGATTCAGTATTAATGCCGTTATCTACTGGCTCTGCTGCCTCTGTAGTTTCTGGGGTTTCTGAAACAAGACTTTCGCTCATTGTTTGCTCCTATGTGCGTGGGCTATTCTTTGATCAATAAGGGCTACAATAAACCTTTGCCCTTCAAGATGGCGCAGTGATTCCGTAGAAACATCTGGCCCATGAACCAATTGAATAGTTATTGATTTTAAATACTGTAAAACTGCCTGACCTGTGGGCGTAGAAAACACTTCCGCTACATTCTGGCTGATTATTGTGTCATTGGCCTTAGACCGTTGAACGCCATCTATTCCTAAATTAACCTGTTGCTTCGGGGCCACCCATTTGCTCCTGCGGTTGTTGAGCCATCTGTTGCTGTTGCGCCATTTGCTGCGCCATTGCAGTCATGGCTTTACGCTCTTTTTCATCACGAATCAAGGACTCAGGAACACCAAACTTTTTAGCAAGGTGAACCGCTGTTTCCTCACTATCAATTAATATCTGCATCATCTCAGGTCCAAACGTGCTACCGATTAACTCTAAGAACCGAGCAACGGTTGTTATATCCTGATTTGCTTGTGCCTGTGCAAGCGGAGAAACAGAACGAATTTTAATTTCGCGCCCGTTTACTTGCGGCACTTCAATGCGACCCTGCTTTTTAAGTATATAAATTACACGCTGCAACACTGGCTGTACCAATTCAGCCTGTAATCTACCAAATGCAGAGCCAATACGACGAGATAAATCAGCCATACGCTCCGCAACTTCAGTAGCAGATGCAGGGGTTTTATCAGGATTACCAAGCATATCATTATACAAAGCGCGTTTAATATTAAGGCGCATGTCAGAAAGAACAAGTTGAGCAACATCAAAGTTGCCAGCAGCTTGTAACGGCTGCAACCCAGAACTGCCCATAGCTTTTGGTATAATAGAACCCGGAACTAAATTTATTGTATCAGGATTAATTACCCCATCGTCATCAACTTGATAAATACCAGCAATAGACATTTGAGCGTTTTCGAGAATTAACTCAATAGTCAGGTTAGTGGTTTTAATTGCAGATAATGCGTTGAGTAAAGGGCCTCGCCCATAAACTTCGCCAGCGCACTTAGACCAGCGGAAACAAACAAACGGATTAGAACCCAATCCCTTCATCTGCTTTTCGTGTAGAATGGTTTTAGTAACCAAGCATAGAGCATAATGGTAATATGCTTCCTCATTCTTCTGAGAATAATCTCTGCAAAGTATCTCAAGGATATTAGTGTCTCTGTCAGCACCCATCATCTTCTCAACCTTGGGGTCAAGTTTTGCATTGGGGTACATAATAGGCAAAGAATCAAACGGGATGTTCTTTCTTTCTCTAAATACATGGTCAATTTTATCGTCAGGGCCAGTATCTAAAACAACATGCGGCAAAGGTATTGAGGTAAAGTTAATTGGATTAATTGAATCCCCTTCCTCAACGCATAAAATTCCAGTGCCAACAGCCAAGTCCATAAATGATTCATGCACTTCTTGGCTAAAGTTAGAGTTTTGCAGTATCTCAAATACATAATCAGTTACGGAATCTAACTCATTATCTATTTCGTCCCGATCCTCTTTAGGAACTTCACTGCCAGCCATAAGATCAGCCCATCTAGCAAAGTTTGGAACCAAACCAGACTGCAATCTACTTGCAAATTCTTGGACGCCAACAACAGCCGTTTCATCAAAAATACGATCATCCCTGCGCTGACCCGCTTCCTCATAATAAAACGACTCACGCATTGGCAAAGCGTACTCATAACATTCCTCAAACAAAGGAACCCAGTTATCACGAAAAGATTTTGCCTTTTCGTAACGCTTGACCTTACCTTTAACTAAGGCGTTGTTGTTATATTCCATTAGCCAAACCTACTTAAATATCCCTGACCGCCGCCAGTAGAACTATATAAAGAACGGCGACCTACGCCCTTACCGCCTCGACCCTTTTCAGTTTTGCGATCTAAAGCTACAGAAATTTCCTCGCGCTTAGTGTTGGCTCGTTCCTCAACCTCTCTACGCTTTGCTTCTTCTGCATTAACTCTAGCTTGCGCTGCGGCTTGATTGGCGCTTTCGCTCTCTTGAGGGGGAGCAACAACAACTTTAGGCTTGGGAAAACACATAATAATCTCCTTTGTTGCGACTCAGAACCACAACTTACATAAATAAACAATGCACAAATTAACTAAAGTCTTGCCCAAAGGCTTTGTTTCTTCCTAGCACTCTTGTTAGATTTGCTAAAAACATCAAAACTTCTACTCGCAATAGATGGGCGCATAGGCTTTTGACTGTTCATTAATGCGCGACCCTCGCCAGCACCTAAGAAAAGGTACTGTGCTGCGTCATGCACATGGCTAAACATATTCTTATCGGGCTTATCGGCGTACCTCTCACCCGAAACTTCCATACGTTTGTAGGAGTATCCGCTCTCAAATCCTTTGATAAGAGTGGCGCACCGCCGATCTACAAGTAACGCAGGTTTGCCCTCCACCATTTTTGTCAGTTGGGAGGAAACCGACTCAAGGCGAAGGTCAACAGAATTAGAAGGCGCAGGAAAAGCACGAAGCCCCGCACCGCGAAGAATATGGAATGGTGTTGATTCATCTGTCTGCGCTCTAAAGTCACCAGCAGGATCACCATAGATAATAACCTCACCAGCAGCAGCGAAGCGGGTTGATAACTCATTTCTTAGCACTTCGGCAAATCGCACAATGCCCATATCAATAGCAACTATTTCAGACTGAACCAGCCACCGCCCTCTAACTTTCTGAGCAAATACAGCAGCAGGAGTAAGACCAAAATCAATACCCACATAAACGGGCGCAGCGGCAGCAATGGGTATTTCCTCTTTGGCAACGTGAACATCAGCAGCAAACATAGGATACACAGGTTTACCGTCCTGTATATGGCCCAATTGATTCATTACATATACATCAATCCAGCTTTTAGTCTTACCCTGCACTAGATTAGGGTAATAGCTTTGCAGCATATTATTAACATTCTCAGCTTTTGGATTAGGAATGTAACCCTCTATTTCCCCTTCTTCGTTTTTCTCCGCAACCATCCCAGCGGGTTGCGTATAGAACGACCAGTTAGAAGGCTTAACGAGCATCTTAGCTTGCTCACTTGGTATATGGTCAGGGATTGGAACCTCACCGGCCATAATAGGCCACCAGTGATCTTCTTCGGGAGCATTAGTATCGGCAATGACGCCATTCCACGTAGGGCCACCATCACGCATAGAAGGAAACCGACCCACGCGCATTGTGCAAGCGTCGATAATTGACTTCGGAATTTCTCTAGCCTCATTAATCCATATACCTGATAACTCTAAAGAGAGAAGTTTCTTAACATCTTCGGGCCTATCTAAAGCTAAGAAGATAACCTCTAGGTCAATGTCGCCCCGTTTGATTCTGTGGGTGTAAGGAACCGACCAATTAAACTTACCCCACTCACCTTCTGGAAACCAATCAAGCCAAGTTTTAATTGTGGTTGTTCTTAGCTGCGGATTGGTATTACGAATAATAGCCCATCTACTTTTGCGTATTCCATCAGGGGCTTTTTCCTGCTGCAAGGCGCGACGAAAAACCTCAACGCAACAGCATACAGATTTGCCAGAACCAACAGGGCCACGTATGCCGCGAAAGAAAGTATCATCCTTCATAAAAGATTTAATAATCTCTCCATCAGGCTTGTACTTAAAATCAACCATTACTTGCTCATTATTTTTTGATCAATGCCAACCTTAATCATCTTGGCTGCAACCTCTGGGCCTATAGCCTCAATCATTTTGTCAGTCTCGTAGTTGGTTACAAAGTCATTAGGGTAATGCTTCATGTGAGTTAGCTTAACAACTCGCCTAAGCGTGTCTCGCTCTTGCTGAGAAAGGGTATTAATAAAGGTCATTCCGACTTACTCCTATGCAAATCGTTTATCATCTGATCCATCATACGCCTTTGAATTATTGTATATGGGTAATCAGGCCACTGATTGGCTATATAGCCGCGAATAAAAGCGTCCGTTCTGCTCACATCCATGAATTTATCAAACGGTCTTGTGTCACCAGATTGCTCATATGCTCTTTTGTGGCTCTCAATTTGCGCTGGTGTAAACGTGAGAACCAAATCTTGTTTAGCCTTTTTATACGCAGGAGATAATGAGGGTGCGGCGTGTAGCATTTCCCCAAATATTGCGTCCTGTAATTTCTTGCCTTGTAACGCTGGATTGTAAATCTCCATTAAGAACCCCTTAGTTGGGCTATCTTCTGGATGGTAAAACTCTAATTGACGGTCATCACCCTCAAACAAGGAAATCATATCCCGTTTGTCGGAAACCTCAATACCTTTAAATATAGGAAAGTCTTTAAATATTTTATCAGCTATTAACTGAGCTTCATTCTCCATACGGATTAAACAACGATCTGGCTACGCCGCCCTCTCTTTGCTGCAAGTCTACATTGCCATATCGGGGCGCAGGGCTATCCCCACGCTCCATTCTTAAACTAGGCAATGCACCCCATAAATGCTTGTTAGATAATTCAGCATAGAACTGATCCACCGTTTTTATCGGAGGTGGCGGGGGTGGCCCGACAGGTCGCGCTGCTTGGCGAGGCTTATCATCTTCTTTGTAAAGGTAGTAATTATCAATTGCGTCTTTTTCTCTGGCTTTACGAGCCTCAGTTCTTCTTGAGTATCCAGAGTGACGGCCCCCAACATTTTCTTTTAAACCAAGACCAATAGCAATGTCATTGCCCATTGCTCCCACCATATCGCCAGCCCTTTGCTGACCACCACTTATAGCACTCATAATTGCACCAATAATCATCAGGCTTTCCCCGCTTTCTTGTTGCGCCTAATTGATCTATTAGTCGCTCTGCCAACAGAACGCAAATTCTTAGGACTGTTATCCCTTGGATTACCGTTCTTGTGGTCTACGTCCTTGCCATCACCGCGCTTGGCCTTGCCAGCCCTCTCCAACAAAGAACGCGCCTTTTTACGCGCACGATTATCAGCCATCCTCTTAGGTGACTTGTCGTACTTACCCTCACCACTCATAGAGTAATCACGGACGTAATTAGGACTGCTTGGCATTAGACTTCTTCTTCTTGGGAAAGCCAGCTTTCATGTTCTTATAAGCCTTGTCACTGACAGTTGACTTATCCTTAGAACGACTTGTCCCTGCTGCCTTTCGTTTGTTTATATTCCTATATAAACTCATTTAACACTTCCACTTCCTTAACGCTAAAGCCTTTCTAGTAGGCCGACCTTTTTCATCCTTCATCGGCCCCTTAACACCACCCATACGCGCACAGAAAGAACGCTTCCTTGGGCCACCTTGAGGTTGAGGTGGCTTTAAATTAGCACCCTCTTTGTTTTTAAAGTAACGTCTACCAGCTTCGTTTAATCCGCCAGAAGGACTTTGATGTTTCTTAAGAACCATCTTCCCTAGCCTTTTGCATTTTATTTTTATGTTCTTGCTTAGTGCGTGTAGTTGTAGGAGTTAAGCTATTGTCGCCCTTACCCCCTAAACCGTGAGCAGTTTTTCTTAAAGTTTCTGCATCTTTTACAATTCTTAGTAAAGAATTTTGCTTTTTTACCAATGCGCCCTTAGACGGCTTGCCTTTTAAAAAACGAACAGCGCGACGAGCAGCAGTAACGCTGTTGCTAATTATCTGAAACGGTGTCTCAGAAGGAAGCCCAGTAACAGAGCCCTTGTAATTAGGTATGCTCTTAACTTCTTTGCGCACCCTACTTAATAACGACCTCGCTTCGCTTTCAATCTGGTTTGGATTTGTACCCATTTAAATTAATCTCCTTTTCTACCCTTTACCTAAACCAACCAAATAATAAAACGCACAAATCGGCTTGGAGCCTTGAGGGAAAAAAATGAGGGTGTGGGACCACATGGAGATAGTAATGAACAAGTTTTAACCCCCCACCCCCTAATGACCAACATTGCTGGGCGATGGGCTGGGGAACCACTAACACCAAGCTAGGACAAATCTATTGACACTCGGATGTCGCCAGCAATCTGAACCTGTGATCTATCTATAGGTTTGAATCCCGCACGATCTAGAATGTCCTTACTAGCCTCAAGCTGCACATACTCAGACTTAGCACCCGAAGCGAGACTAGCAACCCTAGCAGCAGCCAACGTAGCGTTCAAACCCATAGTCTCCGTAATCCTCACCATCATGTACTCCTGCACATGGGGCAACCGTAACGTCTTGGAAGCACTCACTCTTCCAGATTCACCGGCTGCATATCCTGCCTTCTCAGCCGCAGCTTTAATACTACACCCTTCCGCTACGAGTGTATCAACCAATGCGCTCTGCCTTCTGGTCAGTTTACGTTGTTTCGTTAGTTGCTTCATCACTACCCCCTCTGTATCTCCCCCATCTTTGGCGTTGTAATTAGTCCTTTGTCAATGCACATTTAAGATTGAAGCTGTTAACCTTCCACTCATGAATGGACACTATAGGAGTGTCCACCCTTGCGGGTGAGTACAAGGGCTATTCCTTACGGGCGTCAAAACCCTGCGGGGCTATGGAACGGGCTATGGCCCGTACATATTAATCTTTTAAGAGATTCTTTCAAAATCAATTGTGCTTCGCTCATTCTTTTTGTCATTCTTTTTAGATAAACAGCAACGTGCCACAACTAACAACAATTGCCGCGCGTATCGCCGCGCACCCCTCACTGGCGTGTAAGAGAGCAAAAGTCCCTACAATCCTCAAGGACAGGAGTCCGTCATACAGCACAACCAAATACCCACTGTCATTTCGACTTTTTGTGCTGCCACACCCAACGGACACCGCAATGACGGACGTTGCATCCTGCGGATAGGGCAGTACGCTACATCCTATGCGGTCTCCTTATGGGCGTGGACAAGGGCACAAGTCGAAAGACAGATGGGTAAGTTTTATTAACGACAAGCAACAACCAAGACTACTACGGTGAGAAGAAAGTAAGAAACGTTCCACGCGAATTTAGCGACATAAAAAAGGGGCTAGCCCCCGACCTAAATTCCTCAACGAATTAAACCCTTAGCATAATATGTCTCCGCATATTACGCTCGGCCTTAATTAGCATCGTCAACGGTCTGTTTTTTATATCGCGAAACTCGCCCTCCACTCTAAGAAAGAAAGAAAGAAAGCACATTATACACAGAGGCAATCTGAAGCAGATTGATCACTATCAGCTGAATCAGGGGTACAAGACCCCTCGATTCCTCTGACCTTAGATTCCTTCATGCTTTCCTTTGTGATTTGCTATACTAGAAAGAATGAATTTGCGGGGTGCGGCACGCAGACACGGTCCCCCGTACGACAGATTGAAGATTTGGGAGAAGGGTTCCCAAATCACATTATTTTGTCGTGTAAATTCATTCTTCCTACCGCAACGTACCCCCATTTTTAGTTTTTTGATAAGGGGTACTAATCACGTTGCGCCTCCAGCGCGAGATACATTACGTCACTTGCGGACCATATGAAGAAACCAAATCGGCATTATTTTTTTGGGGTTGTTGCGTCTAGTATGACCACCTTCGTTGTTGCCCCCAAAAAGCCTTTTGGTTTACACACACACACACAGATTTCTGTGCCGCGAGCCGCACCGGCATCGCCGTTCAGTAAAACAAAGTCAAGCATCTCCAGACGTTGAGGCCCTGTCAGTACTCACCAATGTGGTAGACCTGCCGTCCGAACTGGTTGAAAAGCATTTTTGTTTTTAAGATACTTTCCCCCCGTGTTCGTACTCCGAGCTTGACTTTCTTTTCCAGATCGGACGAGCGGATAGGCACACGCACAGAAAACCTGTGTGTGGTGCATATTATTTAATGGAGAAACCCATGTACGACAAGAACGCGCTCAAATTCATATCAGGAACCAAGTTCAGAGTTTGCGACCTAACCAACGAGACTGACGGCTTGCTGCAAAACTTAGCGCAATGGGCTTGCTGCCGAGGTTTCACTGAGGCCGAGATCGAACTCACCAAGATCATCCAACTGCTGCATACCTTGAGGGACGATCAAGCAATCAACGACACGCAGCATCCAGACGACTAAGGTTTGCCGCTACTACGGTGAACAGTCTCCAGCCCCTACCAAGTAGAAAGGACAGTGGTAGGGCAACTCACTAACCTTAACCTTAATCTTAAACAGAAATGGAACTAACAAATGTCAAATACTAAAACAGAACTTCTCGATCAAATCGCAGAAATGGAAGCAAAGCACGACAAGCAACGCGACCACATAATCACTATCGAAACCGAGTTGCAAAACATAAAACGTGAGAGCATTGCTGAATTGTATGACCGCTTGATGAACCAACTGAGCCAAGTAGTCTACAAGGTAGCGTTCAACGGCGACATGCGGGAGGACGATCTAGGATGGCTTGCCCAAGTACAGATAAGCCAGAAACTCCTAGACGGATCGTACTTCCTGCTAAACGGATACCAGCCCAAAGACGCTAACCGTGACCGCAAACAGGGCTTGATCGAAAAGGCAGACAAAGCTCATAAGGCAACGCAAGACGCGATCAATGGACGCCGCCCCTTTAGGGAACTCAAGGAACAGACAGCGGCTCTCAAGGCTCTAAGTACCACAGTCCAACAACTAGACGCTGCAACAAGATCACGACTGTTCGGCATGACAGGTAACGCCGCTCTCGCATACGGTGAACCTAAGATCGCAGCAGCCAAGGCAGCGCACAATCTACCAGAGCAACGGGCAGAGGCCACAATAACAGACGAAGAAGCCGCAGAACTCAAAGCATTAGGCTTCGAAATAGACACCTCTGCCACACTATCGGACGAAGAATTTGCAGCCAGAGACCGTCTCAACCAAGCCGCAGACAAGGACATGCAAGCGGCTAACGACATAGTCAAAGGAGAAGTCGACCAGAAAGTATCATAAAACGGAACACCCCTGCGGCAACGTGGGGGTGACACACTAACCTCAACAATCAATCAAACTCAAAAGGAAAAAAACCATGGCACTAATCGGAAGCGGACATAAAATCCCGCGCAGAATCACAGTAGCAACCAGACTAGATCGCCAAATCAGAGCAGACGTACCAGTACCAGACCCAAAACAAAAAGCCTCAATCTGGAACTTCATCGACGAAATGAGAGGCGGCGAAAGTTTCCTAGCATACGGCGAGAAAGAAAGAATCAACGCAGCAGGATACGGACGCGCAAAAGGCTACAAGATGGTCACTAGAATCGACCACGAACTAACCGACCCTACGGAACTAGACAATCCGAGGTCAACAGCCAGAATATATCGCGTCTGGAAAGTATAACAAACCTCAGCGGGGCAGATAACAACTGTCCCGCGCACCTCTTATCGTAGGCGGTCAATGCGTTTTCAATTACTCCGATCAGAGATCGGTGAAAACACACAGGATAAAGTGCCATAACTCAACGACCAACTATCGCATCACCCAAGGAACCACACAACCCTCCCACCAAGCCGAAGGGTGGCATGTTACTACGGTGAGGGCTATTTCAGCCCGAACCAAACTTCCTAATAAATCCTACAACTTTCCTCACAACTCAGGAGTAAATTACTATGAAATATCTGTTTACAGATGCAGACAACTTGCCTGTCACAGTTACGTTTACAGTTTCACAACTACAACAACTCAACAAATTCTTCGATTCAACGGACTTTCTCAAAGATAAAGGTTATCAACATTATGTAATAGAAAGTATTGCTTACAACTTAGCAAATATAATTACCAAAGAAATACCAAGCGCAGTTGATCGCTTTAACAATTCACTCAAGCCAACGGAGGATACCAATGCTTGATTCTTTACCTACCACCACTACCGCCACCGATGCGTGGGCCTTTCCTGTAGCCTTTGAACCTGTCTTTGATGAAAGGGGGCAGGAACTACCCAAGCTACGCAATCTTATTCGCACAGATACCAATGAATCTCTTGGCGTACACAAAAGCAAGTATCAGCTTATTACCCATGACACTGCCTACAATGCGCTTATGGATAGCATCAAAGACGCTAATATAAGCCAAGACTACAGCGTTAAGACACACGTTATAGATAATGGCGCCAAGATGCGTATGGAAATACTATTCAATGACATTGCTATCCCTGATCCAGAAGTAGGCGACTACATTAAGGCAAGGGTACAGGGTTACAATTCATATGACGGTTCATGGGCATTTCAACAAATGACAGAAGCCTTCCGTCTATGGTGCAAAAACGGATGTACTACAGCAGATACAGTCGCCAAAACTTGGGCGAAACACACAACAAATGTAGATGTTCAATCATCGGCACAAAAAATTACCGACGGCATAGAAATGTTCCAAAACAATAAGGGTGTTTGGCAGATGTACCGCGAGACACCTGTTACTACAGAGCAAGCAGAAAACTTGTTTAAGAAAACAGTATGCAAAGTAAATCACAAAGCATCACACGAAAAGTTCAACGATAAGCAACTACAAAATCTTATCGGTGGCTTTGACAATGAGCGCAGCCACTTAGGTAATACCCAATGGGCTTTGTATAATTGTCTTACTAGCTGGGCCACTCATACTGAGGGCTTACGCTCCCCCGAAAACGCTAAACGTCAACGAGAAGCACAGCTTGTCAATGCGTTTAACTCTAAATACTGGAAGGAAATCGCCTAATGTATAACCTAAATATACATAACATAACTGAGATTAAACTAGAGGTTACTAAATTGTTTAACAATTTTAGTAGCCGCAATCTCCTAATAAAAGTTCAAGACTCAGAAGGTCAAGAACGAGTACATTCAATAGGTCTGTATGGGCTTTTACAAGCAGACTTAATTCCAACTGTAAGTACAGAAGTAACACGTCATTATACGGAGGATGAAGATGACTACAGTGGCCCCGATACTTAATCTGCAAAACATTCCGTTTATTGCAGATGTTATCGCGCCTATGCTACCTTGGCCGACTCACATAGTTGAGTTGGCCGACAAGATGGCAGAGGTAAACAAAAACTTTGACAAGGAGAAGTTCCTTAAACGTGCAATCAAAAACTGGGAGGACCAATATGTCCCGCCAACAGTCGATGACTCCATCCCCTACTGAGGAGTTAGAAACTTGCAACCAATGCTTGGGTGATGGATACCTCATAGTATCCAACCCAGTACCAATGTCGTTCAGTGTAGCCAGTGGTTACATTGACACGACTTTACTTGAATGTCGCAACTGTGCAGGCACAGGCGGTGTTCGCCAAAAGGAGAACCACAATGAACACTGACATTTTACTTTTAATCAACAAGCATTTATCAACCATGGTTTCAGCCGAAGTGCAGAAGCAATTAGTTGATTACAAATCAGAAATAGAACTACAAGACCAAGACAATACTTTAACTAGCGCACAAGAAAGCGAAGTTGATACAATGATCCGTGATATAATTAATAATGAGTTATCAATAACACCAGACCACATATAGGTTGACATACTGACTGCAACAATGCAGTTACATAGTATGAAAAATTATCTTGACACACTAAAAGCAAAAGCAGAGGCGCATGAAGTGTCTCTGCTTGAATCATTCAAACTAGCAAACGTACCAACTTCAACTTATTACCGAGCAGTTAATGGCAAGACAGACTTAAGATATGACACCGCAATAAAAGTGAATCAGGCTATTGAAAACTTTTACACACTTCAAAGAATCCATCACGATACCGCAGCATTACAACGAGCTAATAGAATCCTTGGCCCATGTGCGAAATGAACGTGGCATTAGTCAAGAAAAATTAGCACACAGTATTGGTTGCACAGTATCATTGATTCACAAATGGGAAACGCATAAGCGTATTCCATCGGGGTTTATGTTAATGTGTTGGCTGGATGCTTTAGGATATGAAATCGAAATTAAAAAGCGGGAAAGCTAAGTGTGATAATTGTGAGGACGTAACCAAATGGTTTGTAGCTATACTTCGCAACCATCCTACAAGAAATAATAAACACTGGTACATCTGCCTTAACTGTTACGAGCGAGACATATGGCAAACAAAAATAAGTCAAAAGGAACCTACCATGAAAAGTGGTTCATCAAGTGGCTTGAAAAAATCGGCATCAACTGTGAACGCCAGCCCCTCTCAGGAGCATTGGGAGGCAAGTATAGAGGCGACATTAAACTCAACCTCATGGGACACGAACTGGTAGGGGAGGTAAAGTATCGTGACCTAAGTAATTTTCCTAGTCCTTTCAGTGTCTTAGACCAGAGAGACATAGCTTTCTACAAAAGAAAGAAGGGCGATCCGCAAGTAGTTGTTATACTAAGCGGAGAAACATTCATCAAACTCATGGAGAACACACATGAATTACACACGACAGGATCAGATTGAAGAGCAAGCAGAAGCCTTCATAACCAAGCATCCAAAAGCATGGGCTTTATTTGTTAGCTTTACTTTTGAAGCTATCAATAAAGGCTTTGAAACCTACAGTGCTTACGCAATATGTGAGCGCATGCGTTGGGAAATGACATTTTTTAGTGAAGCCCCAACAGAATTTAAACTAAACAATAACTACAGACCGTACTTTGCTAGGTGGTTTATGGCACAGTACCCAGAGCATAAAGGGTTCTTTCGTTTGCGTAAACTTATTAGCACAGAAAAAGAACCTTGTACTATGCCCGAACTAAAACCAGCAGATTTCCCTTATATCTAATGGCGTTTAAACATATGGCTCTTGCCATGAGTAGCAAGGTTGGCGATCCGCTTGCCAAGCTACTCCTTATCGCCCTTGCTGATCGTGCTGACAAAGAAACTAATCAATGTTGGCCTAGCTATGCTCGACTCTGTGCTGATACAGAAATGAGCATGGCAACTGTAACTCGCAAGCTGTCATACCTAGAAGAACACAGCTTTATCTACAGGCAGAAACGCAAGAATATGTCCACGCTCTATACGCTCAGAGTGAGCACACCCGATGCTCACGTAGAGCGTAGGGATACTCACACAGAGCATAGCAGTACACTCCCTGTGAGCATAGAACCTATCAATGATAACCTACCAATAGAACCTACCAATAGAATTATAGTTATGAATGAGTTTAACTTTGATGATTTCTGGCATGTGTATCCACGTAAGATCGCTAAGAACGCAGCGCGTAGAGCCTATGACTCTGCGTTAAAGAAAGTTACCGCCGATGAAATACTCTCAGCGGTAAAAATTTTTAGTGCCAATTCTCGCAGCACTGAAAAGCAATACATTCCGCATCCTTCTACATGGCTTAATGGTGAGCGGTGGTTAGATGATGTGGCTGATGAAACATGGGGGAACCTCAATGAACTATAACCAACGCATTGCTCACATCAAGCAGTGGTTTAAATCTTCTGTGCTTACTAGGTTCACACCGCCAAATGGTGTGGACCCACTCATTGTTGCCGTTGATACTATCGAAGCTATCAATGCTAACATTCCTGCCGATGCAGACCAACGCCTTGTTGACCATTACTTAGAGTCAATCATCAAAGAAACTACCCGCAATGCCAAGTCTCGCACGCTGCCTGTCATTGAGAAGTTTACGACTGCCGCCAAGGGCGTGTCTCACAGAGCCTCAGACGTACTTGTTATTGACGGGCCAGCTACTCGGGTAGACAGAGAGTACATTGTCACAGAAGGCCGTGTAAAGCGCGGAGAAGCTATCTGTGACAGCTACCTGTCTGGTCACAAGCGGCAGACTTTGCTTATGACTACCTCAATAGAGCAAAAAGATTTAGATAAATATCTTGCACCTGCTGCACGTATGCAGTACAACGAAGAAAGGGAGAACAACACATGATACGCACAGGATTTATAGGTGGCTCAGATTGCGTCAAGATTATGCAAGGCAACTGGCATGAGCTTTGGCAAATAAAAACAGGTCAAGTCGAGTCGCCTGACTTATCAGATAATATAGCAGTACAACTAGGCACATACACAGAGCAGTTTAACTTACGTTGGTTTGAAAAAGAGCATGATGTTCGGCTAGGCAATCATCAGTTAGAATTAGAAGAAGAAATGTATCACACTGATGGAGCAGTACCCATCAAAGGCACAATAGATGCAATGATAACAGGCAAAAATCCCTGTATAATAGAAGCAAAACACACCAATGCGTTTAATAGTATGGAAGGTATCATAGAATATTATATGCCGCAGATACAATGTTACCTGTGGCTAATGAGAAGCAACATAAAATACGCAGATGTATCAGGCTGTTACCTGTCAGCAATCTTCGGCAACAGCAAATGGGAGTCTGCATTTGTATCCGCAGATAAAGAGTATCAAAATTCAATGTGGAAAGTGGTCGCAAAGTTCTGGCACCATGTTACTAGCGGACAAGAGCCGGATCATATTGTACCCAACCAAGCCCCATCGCACGATAAAATTGCAGTGGATGGAATGGTACGCAGAGATGCCAGCAAAGAAAATGGATTCGTTAGCGCAGCGTATGACTATCTTAAATTCAAAGACGAAGCCAAGCTATTTGAGAGTAGTAAAAAAGACCTGAAAGCAATGGTAAAAGCAGATGAACGAGAAGTTTACAGTGACGTTATATCTATCAAGAGAAGTAAGAACGGCGCACTTAGAATTGTAGAACCAAAATAAATTGTGGGGGGCAACGGCTCCCCACATGACACCAATAAGGGAGAACACCAGTGTCAAACAATTTAGATTTATGGAACGCAGTCGAAGCGTCAGACCCTAAGTACCTAAAGAAAGTCAGCTTTGGGTCACGATCATTCACTGCGATTGATCCAATGTATCAAGTGCGTTGTGCTACAGAACAGTTCGGCCCTGTCGGAGATGGGTGGGGATGGCACAACGAAACTCAAGTAGTTAATGTCAGCAATGGAGACAGCGCAGTTCTTGCCCATGTTTCTATATGGCATGGCTCACCAGCAAATGTCTTTGGACCCTTTACAGGATGCCGTAAGTTCTTTGATTCTGTTAAAGGCAGGATGGCAGAAGATGCACCAAAGATGGCTATTACTGATGGCTTAACTAAAGCGTTATCGCATCTTGGCTTTAATGCTGATGTGTTCTTGGGCAAGATGGATGGCAATAAGTATGCCGCTCCACCAGAAAAGGAAGGATGGTAAATCCAGACAGACATATGATTAGACAAGTACCCTGTCCTAAGTGCGGTGCAAGGGCAGGGACTTATTGTGGGCCCAAAAAAAGAAAGCGTAACCACAATGAAAGACTACAAGCAGCGCAAAAATACTTTAACAAAGGAGCCAGAAGCGTGGCAGATCATGACAACACTAACAGAGGCGCAGCGTTTAAGCCTTTCCCTCAACAGCAAATGATATTGCAGGGTAAAATAAATACCAACGGGCAAGATGCAAACATAGTATTAGTTAAGACTTCTACTAAAGCAGGGAAGCCACTCATTGAAGTCTACGAAAAACGTGGCGTTCTCTTTGAGAATAACAAAGAAGGCAATGAGGGTCGGCCAGATTACACAGGGCCATGGCAAGAAGATGCGCCAACACCTATGCGACTAGCAGCATGGCGCAAAAACAAAGACGGCAATCCATACATGAGTATGGAGGTGTCAGAACAACAGCAAAAAAACGGTGTTGATTTTGACAAAACTAAATCGGTTCCAGATTTGTCCTTGAAAGATGATGACATTCCGTTTTAGAATATAACTGTTCTCCACTAGGGGCTGTGCCTTTGACAAGCATGGCCCCTTCTTTTTTAACCAGAGAGGATACCACATGGAAACTTGGGCAGAGATACGCGCTCGTCACCGCAGAGAAAAAATAGAATTACTGCAAACATTAGCGCAATCCAGCTTCAGCTATCGTAGCGCATCAGAAATTCTACAAACGCCAGAAGAAAACGTGCGAAGTTTAGCAAAGCATTACAAAGTAATCTTTCAAACCCACAAATCTAACGAAAGAAAAGTAAGATACCATGACGAATCAAATGCTTGAGTTTGAAAGACTGCAACATAAACTAGGCAAGCGAGAAGTTCTGCCATGTGATCGACGCAAAGAACACGTTAAACAAAACAGGCTTACATGCCAGCAAAAAATAATCTTACAATCTTTAAACCAACTTGGAGAAGCAACTGCGTTTCAACTTATTGAAGCTAAGAATCTAAACGCTCACTCAGTTACTTCACAGATAACACACTTAGCTAATGCTAACCTTGTTGAAAAAGTACGCAGAGTTCCTGCACCTAAAGACCCAGCTAAAAAAAGATCAGGCAATGCTGATTGCTGGGTTTATAAAATTACAAAGTTAGCGCAGGGGGCGGTCGCTTAGTTTGGTATTGCTAATAACACCCTCAGATAAGGCGGGGCCTACCCTGTGTCTGATAAAAGCACAGCTTCCAGCCTTGTGACTTATCATAGGCTCACTGGATTAGCTACCCAGTGAGTCTTTTTCCTAAGCTACAGTTATTACAGCAGGTCTATTCGCGCAAAATTAAATAAACATTAAACTACCAACTCAAAATGAGGCGCGTCAATGAATGGTCTACGACCTTGCGACCTGCGCAAATCTATATAAGAATTCATCGCACCCTCGGCAGTAAGATCACAGCCACCAATGTCATTGATATGCCAAGCTGCGCCCCATCTTAACGGCACCTTTTCATAGCTTGCACCTTCTGCCATAGCATCAGCTATCTCGTCGTATAGATTAAGTTCCCATCTACCACCGCCATTATAGGCCATAAGATCAACAGCTAATCCATCCAAGTGTTTACTTTTCATGGTCTGCGATGCACCAGAGGCAACTAACTTGCGCTGTTCAGCCTTAGTACGGATGCCACAGATTACAGAGAAGTCTTGCTTAGTTACAGTAATAGCATAGTAAACAATGCGTTGAAGCCTGTCATCTACAGTGCCTAGTTTCTGCAAGCTGCGCTTG
>Ga0070748_1000316_pt1 | contig 24485 bp, 31 predicted proteins | sample VirMetDEL_Nov_12_FD_77015 | JGI IMG/M metagenome (GOLD analysis project Ga0070748, IMG submission 77015) | Aqueous microbial communities from the Delaware River and Bay under freshwater to marine salinity gradient to study organic matter... | ecosystem: Environmental > Aquatic > Marine > Coastal... | reverse complement strand
TAGGATAAATCTAAATATTCTGATGATGGAGAAACGGAAATTGGATCATATAATTTAATAATTTTACTTACGGTTTCCAAGTTAGTTTGTTCAAATCCACCACAAATGTTGTAAATCTCATTTCTAACATTATTGTTAACTATTGTAATAATTGCTTCCGCAGTATCATCAGCATGTAACCAATTTCTTACAGGAGTTCCATTATTATGTAGTGGGATTTTTCTTTCTAATTTTAAAAATTTGATTGATTTAGGTATTAATTTTTCTACATACTGACCTAATCCATAATTGTTTGTAGGTCTAACTATAACATATGGGATATCATAAGTTCTAGCCCAAGCCTGAATCAACATATCAGCTGCTGCTTTAGTAGCTGAGTATGGGTTTGATGGTTTGAGTATATCAGTTTCAATATGTTCCCCCTGAACAATATCACCATAAACTTCATCAGTACTGAAATGGAGAAGTGTAGGTATTGTTGAGTTTTCTTGTCTATAATTTTTAAGTAATTCTAATAAGTGATGTACTCCATTTATATTTGAATGAATAAAATCATCACTTTTTACAATAGAATTTCCAACATGAGTTTCAGCTGCTGTGTTAATTATATAGTCACAATCATATAAAAACTCAATATCATTGATATCTTTCTCTTCAAATTCAAAATTTTCATAGGTGTTAAAAATCTCTAATAGTTTTTTATTGGAAGCATATGTGCATTTATCAATCCCTCTAACATACCAACCTTTTTTGAGACATTTTTGGGTTACATATTGTCCTATAAATCCTAAACAACCTGTTATATAAACTACTTTTTTCATTTGTTAAAATATTCTTTTATTTTGTTGCATACATAATCAACATCTTCAAGAGTTATACCATGATGGGCTCCTAGTAAAAAACCATTTTTCATAATATCATCAGAATTTTTAAATTCTTGAAGATATTCTCTATAAATTGGATGGCGAGTTACATTACCCGCAAACGTTACTCTAGTTTGGATATTATTATCCTCTAAAAATGTTAATAAACCTAATCTATCCTCTGCTTGTAAAGGAATAGCTAACCAATTTGGTTTAATACTATCATCAGGTAACGTAATTTCTTTTACTTCTTTAAGATTTTCAAGGTATCTTTCAAAATTAGCTCTTCTAGTACCTTCAAATTTCTTAAACCGTTCTAGCTGCACTAACCCAAACGCAGCATTCATTTCAGATGATTTAAAATTGTATCCTAAAACACCATATAAAAATTTATGATCATAAGGAATACCATCTACTTTATGGTTAAACCTATCATCCATAATTTCACTATCATCTCCCATACGACCCCAATCTCTATATTGCAATGCTTTATTATGAAATTTATCGTTATTAAACATTACCATTCCACCTGCTCCACCTGCCGTGATTACATGAGAAGCATAAAAACTAGTCGTTGATATATCGCTATCTTCCGTATGTGTTATAGTGTCGGCTGAATCCTCAATTAATATAATATCTTCTCTGTTGATTCTTTTTAATTCTGATCTTAATAACTTCCAATCTGGTTTATTGCCTATTAAATTAGGCACCATAATAGCTTTAATATCATTAAACATTTCTTCTTCAGGTGATGTCAAAATATCAATTATACTTTTAACTGAAGGAACATATGTAGTTAATTCAACATCCACAAAAATGGGTTTTAGACCCAACTGAATAATAGGGGCTATAGTTGTTGAAAAGGTGCAAGCTGGGGTAATAACTTTACTTCCCTTAGGGAGATCAATACTTGCTAGAGCTAATAAACAAGCAGAAGAACCTGAGTTAACGAATATTCCTAGTTTTTTACCAAATATTTTAGAAATTCTTTCTTCAAATTCTTTAGAGCGAGGTCCAAATCCTGCTAACCAACCATCTCTTAAACAAGCTTCTACGGCTTTTATTTCCTCTTCCCCATAAGCTTCAAATTTGTTGGGGGCATACCATACTTTTTTCATATTGTAAATCTAATTAAAAAATTCGTAACATCCACATTCTTCTTTAAAGAATTGAAGAGTTTCTTGATTAAACCAATTTGTTTTAAAATCATTTATAAGTTCTTTAAACTTTTCATCTGGTCTTCCTCCTAACCCCTCAACGAAATGAAAACATTTAATCTGTTTATTATCTTGAGTATATAATTTATTATCTTTAACATACCACTTCATTATAGGACTTGGTTGACCATCTAAAGGACCATGTTTTGCTAATTTCCCTTTAACAATCATATCAGTACCAAAAACTCCTTTAGAACGAGCATTATACACAACTTTACTTAAAGGGTAAGGGGCATCTACAATTTTTACTTCATAGGATTTATCTGCAAATGCTAATTCATTTAAACCTCCTTGAATAGAAAAATGACTATAATGTTCAATACTTAAATCAATTACTTTCTTTAATGCATCTGAATTATTAAAACACGTTACATCAGCATTAATATTCATTTGGTCTACAATTACTCCCCCATCTGGTAAATTAATTGTTGTTGTTGGGGTAACCCAATGTTCTGAATTGTCTTGATTAGGGTAATTTAAAGTTGCGAGCACCGGAGTAGAATTATCATCTAAAAATTCATCTAACCTGTTACAAACAATAACATCGGTTCCTAATACAATTATCTTTTCATACTTATACTTTTCCATAATTTCATAGGCATATATAAATTGCATAAGAAAAGTTTCAGGAGCAAATTCATAATGTTCTAGAGAATTATTAAATTCTTCTTGATTAGTATAATCTATTTGATAGTAATCACATTCTTCTCCATTAAATTTTAAAAAACTATTTTTTACATTTTTGGCTAACTCATCATAACGATTATCAGTGTAATAAACTACACATGCTGTTTTATTTTTCATATTATATGCTATTATCTATTAAACTTGTATCCTTAGGTAATGTTTTCTTTTGTTCTTCAGACATTAATATTGGTTCAGCTTTAATACCTTTTTTAAGGTATAAATCATATAATGACATTCTTTCAGAAGCTATATGTGTAATATTATCATAATTAAAAAATATATTTTTTATTATTTTTGCAGATATCTCATCTATAAAATACCTAGAACAGTATTGATCTGTAAAAACTTTAGGATACATTTTTCTAATAAAAGGAGCCCTAATTATTTTATAATCAGGAAGAGTAGAAACTAAATATTCGGAAGATGCCTTTGTTTTACCATAAACATTAAGAGGATCAAGACGGTCTGTCGTTGTATAGTTTCCTTTTTCCCCACTGAAAACGTATTCAGAAGATATATACACAAATGTACAATCAATGTCTAAACATAGTTTTACTAAGTTAGCCGTACCAATGACATTAACATCAATAGCTTTTTTAATATCATTTTCACACCCAAAAGTATCTACAAAAGCAGCTAAATGGATTATAATATTAGGAGAATATTTTTTGATAATGGATTCTAAATTTTTAAAATCTAAGATATTACAGTCTTTACTTGAAGGAGATAATACGTCATAAGATTCCAATCCTGTCTTTAATTGTTTAATTAAAACTTTACCTAAAGCACCACTACCCCCCGTTATAAAAACCTTGGTCATATTTTATTAAGATTAATAACTTCTTTTAGTAATTCACCTAACCTTTGATATATATTAGCATAATGTTGGGCTAACTCAAAATTATGATCCATAGCACTTACTCTATTATGGTAATCTTCAGGGGTTAATTTATTTACCTCTTTAATTATTTCATCTTCATTTTCACAATAAATAAACCCATTAGGATCATATCCTAATTCTTCTAAATTGGAACAACCCCAATAAATTGGAATTGTTTTAGATAAAAAGGCATCAATAATTTTTTCAGTATGGTATCCTTTGTTTGAAGAATTTTCAATACAAATAGAAAACATACTTCTCCACAATCTTTGTTTTTCAAATCCTGGGGGTTTATTGTCTTGTTTAACTATTGTGTGGTGACCCTCATTAAAGTCATAATCCGGGAGAGTATAATACCATTGTTTTGGGATTGTTATTTCATTTTCTCTTTCATGTAGTCTATGTCTCAAATAGTGACCTTCGATTCTTTTTTTACCCCCACATAAAAATGAAACTTCAAATGTTTTCTCTTGATTAATTAATGTATCAATTGAAGGTTTATCTAGCCAACTAATCCCAAAAGGAAAGAATGACGAATTAGGACAGTTAGCTAATATTTCCTCACCCCAACTAAAAACAGCACTGAATAAATTGTGGTTGTTTTTAACCCAATCATGGATCCCAAATAGTTGATTTGGTTCAAGAGCTATCATGAAGTTATAAGGATTCAGATTTAACTGTTCTTGGGATTGTGGGGGGTGGTCTATGAATAAAGTAATAGGTTTATCATAAATCTCAGGAAAAGATTTTAAATAATTTTCAAAATCTTCACCATCCATAAAATTGCAAAATATTTTAAGCATCTATAGTATAGTTAAAGTTAGACAAATATTGGCCTAGAATTTTTGATACTACACTATCATCAATTTGGAATGAATCCGAGGTATAAACCATTTCCATAATAGATTTTAGTCTGTATTGTATCATTTCTTCTTCATTTATATCGGTATGTGAATCTACAACAGAAATTCGGGATTTCCAAACTAAAGGGAAATCTTCTAAAGTGAATTTATAATCAGTACCTGAGGTATTATGGGCATAGTAATAATCATTTTTAGGGTTTATATTTACCCAACCCTCTTTGTAGTCATCGTAACCATACCTAATTTTAATATTATTTTCAAAAAAACCAGGAGGGATATCAATAGCGGGGCATTGGTTATTGGTAATGATAGGTTGAACGTGTTGATAACCATCAAAATGTCTACAAATCTCTTTTAAAGGTATAATCATTTTATGATGGGATATTTTTTTATATTCAGATAGATTTCTACCAAAATAGTCAGGACGTGGGAATGTAACATCACCAAGTTCTCCATCACACCACCAATTATAATATAAATCTTTAGTTATAATTTGAATGCTATCAAGATTTTCATTTACAACTGAAAGGTAGGTATCTTCTTCTTTATAGGTGGAGAAGTTCATGGGGGCAGTTCTAATATTTTCTGGGTAGTGGGAAAATTGTAAAGAACATAATTTTTCTCCCCTCATTTTTTCTACTAAGTCTTCTAAGTATTTAGTACTAGAATCCAAAAATATATGATCATGGTTACAATAAAACCAAATTAATCCATCATCCAGAAGTTCATAATCTTTCTTCCACTCACTTTGGAGATAATTTCTTTCCCAATTTAATATTAAATCAAAGTTTTGAAATTCATCTTTAATAAAATCTTCCAACTCTTGTTGGCGAGGCTTGTAAATAGGGTCTAATTCTATTTTTAATATAACTTTTTTCCATGGATAAGCAACTGCTAAACTTGCTAGTGAATATTTAAAGATATCAAAGTTAGAAAAAGTTTTTAAATTTTCTCTAAATACAAACCCCTTACCTCCTGGAGGTATTGCTTCTGTTATAAATGTATTACAAAATAAAATCATATTTCAATATCTTTAATTCCTTTATTTCTTGTTAGGCAAATGTGGTCAGCTGATATGGTTCCATTTGGTTTATTATCATTTATAAGAACTCTCTTACCACCACCAATACCCATAATTAATTGATCGTGTATAATACCTGCTTTACTTAATTGTAATTCAGTAACCGAACGCAAACTTTCTTTTCTACCTGTTGTTAATATTATATTGTAACCCATCTTATCCCACTCTAATAGCTTTTCTAGGGTACCATCAAGTAATTCTAAAGTATGTGTTGGCAGTTGTGAATCTGTTGGTTTACTATGCTTTACTAAAGTTCCATCAATATCACAAAATATAGTTATAGCTCTATTATCGGTCATATAAATCTGATTTTTGGGTTTATATTATCTAATATGTCTTGTTTAATTTCATCATTATACACCCCAGCTCTCAAAATAACTAATGCCTCATCTACATCTCTTAAGATTTTTGGAGAGTGTGATATTAGGTTAGTTCCATATAATCTTTGATTTTCCTTTTTAAAATCATTATCTAATATACACACCAAATCTTGTTCATCCAATCCAAAAGCTAACAAGTATTGAGAAAATATGTGAGCTCCAAATAGGTACACAGGTTGTGATTGGTTCCTAATAGTATTATTTATTTGTTTTACATCACTCTGATAAAAATCTATATACTCCTCAAATACTTTTTTATTTGTCTCGTACAAACTATCATCTAAGGTAGGAATCTCTATTGGTAGAGATGTTTTTTTAGCACTATAAAATAGGCTATGAGCTTTCCCGTTCATTTGGTGGGAGTGTTTTTCTATCACTTCAAATCCATACTTTTTTAGAAAATACTCTACATAATCAGCAGTAAAATATATAGTGTGTTCAAAATTTATGCTGTTACTCCATTTGTTTTTTAGCATAGGTTCTAGGTTAGGAATAGACAGTATTAAAGTGTCTCCCTCTCTCATAAACAAAGACTTGTTACTCATAAATTCATCCGGATTATACACATGCTCCAATACATGAGAATGTATAACAGTATCGAAGATTTCATTTGATGTAAACGTATCATCAAAAAATCCTTTTACTACTTTTACAGGTAGTGTTTTTGGTACTGAAGGGTTTGGTTCTATGATTGTCCATTTTAAGTTAGGATTAACATCTAAGCAATTTTTTGCTAATTCACCATGAAGTCCTCCTATTTCTAAGACATTATTGGGTGCATATTTAATAACAAATTCAGAAAAGGCTTTATGGTGTTGTTTCCAAGTATCTCCTACAGTTCCAGAGCCATGAGACATCGCATAAACTACATCTAAAGGTAATACAGGATTTAGTTGAATCGCACCTGAAGAAGTGCTAATTTTCCAACTCATATCAGACTTTATGTCTTGATTGGCTTCACTATCTACACATCCCATAAATACAGGGAAGTCCTTAATGGTGTAGAGATCTTCTAAATCATTTTTCCCTAAAACAACATCTTTATCTCTACTTATACAGTTCATATAATTTATTTTTAATATTAGTTTTAATTTGTTTATCAATGCCTAAATATTTGTTTCTTATTGATTTAAAATCGGGATGGGATAAAACATAATGGCCACAAATTTCAATTAATTCCCTTCGATATAGTTTAGGATCAAAACCCTCATCAACCCATTTTTCCCATCTTTTAGAATTATAACACATTTCCCAAAATTTATCAATAGAACCAAAATCCCAATTTTTTTCCATCTTTTTTATATAGGTTTGGGTTTCAATCAAACCAAATTCAGGAGCAATATTTATAGAATCTAAACCTAAAGACATTTTTTCTTTTATTAAATCTGAGGGTATATAGTCTCCATTATGTTCTTTAGATAATAAACCCCATGACTTAGCTACTTCAACCATAGATAAAAGTCGGTCTTTGTTATATTCCCCGGTATTAGTGTTTTCTTGTAATGAGGTACCAGATTGGATAACTAAATATTTTATTTGATTAAAAACTTTTTCATCTAGCTTAACATGAAGGTCATTTACTAACATTTCTAATTCTTCAGGTTCAAATCTTCTTATAGCTTCTTCTGTTCCAATTTCATACTGAATATCAGGATTTAAATTATAACAAAATTCTATCATATTAATAGTCCATTCTAATCCCTCTTCATATTTAGGATATTTCTTCCAGGGATCAATATGAATGTAATCTAAATACTTGCAATCTTCAGCCAATGAATCAAACCCATCATCATCAGTATAACCTTGACCAGGGCCTGCATGATCTCTTTTTAAGGGTAAATTTTTAGAATACTTACTGAATTCTTCAGTAGTCCAATTATTAACATAACCACCATCCCATTCAACTTGTCTTCTTGAAGGAATTAATCCTATTTTGTTTTCTGTTTCATTACAAAATTCTTGGATTGCGTCTACTATGTTTTTAGACATAGGACCTATAAAATATTTAGGATATTTCATTGTTTAAATTTTTATGTAAGTTATACTTTCCAAAGTTAAATAAAAACTTGTTAAAAGGATATTCATGTAATGGAGCCATATTTAACCATATAATAGAAGATAATAATTCAACTTTATTTAAATCATATCCTTTATCCTTTATAAATTTATGTAGAATTTTTTTACACTCAATAAGAGTACTATTACATAATATATAACAGTTATCTGGGGTTGATGAAAATAAACTTTGTTCTATTATACCATGGTTAACTGTTAAATTATGATTAAGTTTTGCTAAATCATAATAAAGATCACCAACCTCTAAATCACCCCCAAAATCTTGTCTCCAATCAATTAATGTAAAACCTTCTTGGGTTTCAATTATATTATCTAAAATAAAATCACCATGGAATTGTGAAGGAATCCCATCACATAACCTATCAAAATCTATTTGATCAAACAAATCATTAATAGGTAAAATATTTTCTCCATTTATAGTTTGAGGATCTATATTATTTTCTAAATATTTGTTGATTCGTTTTTTAGACTTATCAATATAAAACTTTTTACATTTATTTTTAAAACTTAAGGTATCTTCTAAACAGCTTACCCATAATAAATCATCAGCCCAATAAAGAAAATCTAAAAAATTATTGGGTTTAACAGATTTTGAAAATAACTTACCTTCAGCCTTTTCATATTTATAAAAATTTTCAGTTGAACTAATAACTTTAGGTACTAAGGGGTATAATTTTTTAGCTCTTTTAACCCTATTATTACTAATTGTAGCATCATAAAAAAACTTTATTATAAAGTCCTTAAAGAAGAAAATAGATTCATTTTGTTTATCTAAAACTTCAATATTCCCCTGAAAAAATTTTCTAGTAAGTGCTAATTCAGTTGTATTTCCTACATCGTACCAATTATTTTCTTTAATAGATAATGCTTTAAAATTAACCTGGGATGTCATTTTATTTATAGCATGAACATCTGAAGCATTTTCTTGTTGGGTTAAAATTTGGTTTTCTAACTGTGTGAAAAATAATTCATAATCTTTAATCCCAGCTACTCCTATATAAGAAAGATCATAATTTAATTCTCCTTGTTCATTAATTTTGACTAATTCATTAGAAAGAAGATTTAAAGTTCTGTATTGAGCTGGGTCTTTTTTATGTGCTCCTAAAACATAATTAAATGTTGGTTCTGTTACATTATAATCATTTACAATTGTGTCTGAAGCATGAAATATAAATGGTGAAGTTATTATAGATTTTGCCTGGAGTAATGAATATCCTAAACTTGAGCCTTTTCCTTGAAATTTATCTACATCAATAAAGTGAAAATTATGATCCGGGTATGTTAGTTTAAGGAATTGTTTAACGTGAGAACCATAATGGCCTAAGGTAATAATAAAATTTGTTGATGTTGGGTATGATTCTATTATATAAGAAATAGCTGGTTTGTTTCCTATTCTCACTAAACATTTATTAGTGTAAGTAGTTAAATCTCCTAATCTGCTTCCTATACCACTTGTTGTGATTAAAACTTTATACTCTCCCATAACTATCTTCTAACCTTACTATATCATCTTCTCCGAAGTATGTACCTAGTTGAACTTCAATAAATACTAAATTAGTATCACTTGTATTTTTTATTTGATGCTTTGCCTCAATTGGGATTTGTAGTACATCACCGGCAACTACATTATGTAGCTTATCATTAAGTTTTAATTCACCACTACCCTCTACTATAACCCAAACTTCTGATCTTTTAAAATGATATTGATAACTTGGTGATTCTCCGGGTTTGATAATAATTCGTTTAACCTTACATTTATCATCATCTAAGAGGTTTTCAAAATTACCCCAAGGCCTATCTTCTTTATAATTATCCATTTACTTGATTATTTATCCATTTAAATGTTAATTCCATCCCTTCATAAAGTGGTTGTGATGGTCCCCACCCCATTTTTTCTTTGTAGAGTTTATTATCGGAGTTGCGTCCTCTAACTCCCATAGGGCAAGGAAAACCATACTTGTCTATAAAATCTTGACCATCTATATTATTAATTTTAATATCTTTTTCAGATATATCAATTGCCATCTGAGCTAATTGGTTAATGGTAACCATTTCTTCGGAGCCAATGTTTACAGGTCCCATAAATTCTTCTTGTCTCATAAAACGAAGTACTGATTCTAGACAATCATCAATATAAAGGAAGGAACGTGTTTGTAAACCATCTCCCCAAACTTCCATATCACCTTTTGATTCGGATGCTTTTCTGCACATAGCAGCGGGTGCTTTTTCCTTACCATCTTTCCAAGTTCCCATTGGACCAAAAATATTATGGAAACGAGCTACACGTACATCAAGTCCATAATTTCGATTAAATGCTAAAAATAAACGCTCACTAAACAATTTTTCCCACCCATATTCTGAATCGGGTTTTGCAGGGTAAGCACTTGATTCTTCACAATTAGGATTATCGGGATCTAATTGATTATGTTCTGGGTACATACAGGCTGAAGAGCTATAAAATACTCGTTTAACTGATTTTTTAGCTGCTTCAAAAACAACATTTAAATTTATTAAGGCTGAGTTGTGCATTACATTAGCATCATTATCACCTGTAAAAATATAACCAGCACCTCCCATATCAGCTGCTAATTGGTAGACTTCATCAAATGCCTTTTCCTTATCATCTTCAGAGCTTTGAATAGGAGAAAACATTACTAGGGATACAATTTTAGGATCTCTTAAATCACCTGAGATGTATTCGTGGCAAATTTCATCATGATCCCAAAATTCATGTTCTTCTTTAATATCTACTACACGAACCCAAAAACCCTCATTTTTAAGCCGTTTTGCAAGGTGACCACCAATAAAACCACCCCCACCTAATACTAATGCTGTTTTTTTTATATCTGTTGTTTTCATATTGTGTTATATAACTGATTTTGTTTTTCTTGTTTTTCTATGGTTTTTTCATGGATTAATGCAAATAAAGGATCAGCAGGCAATTCAGACACTGTTTTATAACCTGTAATAATTTCATGTACAGGTCTTTCCCATCTTATTTCTTCTTTATTTTTAAGAATTCGATCTTGATAATCAGGCCAATTTACCCAACCATTTTCATTTACATTCCATCTCCATTGTTGTATATGCTGTTGAGTAATCCCTTCAACAGTGTTTACTCTAGGAACTCTAAACATTTCTACATTACTATTAGTTTCTAGAATACCCGGTAATTGGTTTATAAATTCTTCAGTTAGCATTTCATCTGCATCTATCTGGAAAATATAATCTCCATTACATTCCTTTTTTAAACTATTTTTTAACTCAGAAAAGTTTTTATTAAATGTAATAGCATAGAAATTAATTGGATTGGAATTATAAAATTCCTCTAAAAAATTTCTCAATTCTTCGGGACCATTATTATCCCAAAATACAACTATTTCGTCTTGTTCTCTAGAATGTTTTACTAAAAAATTAAGTAAACGTTTAGTTTCTTCTACTTCGTTATAGCAAGTAATTGCGTAACTAATTCTCATTGTAATGTTTTTCTAAAAATTCTAAAACTTGATCTTTAGCATCATGTTGGTTTGTTGTGTTTTCAACAATTTCTACAACTTGATGGGCTATTTCTCTTAAAACCAAATCCATTATTCTTCAATTTCTTGTTTATCAAATATACCAATAAAATCTAAGGCATCCACGAAATCTTTTTCATCATAGTGGGTAATTGTCGACATATCCATCCGCCATTCATAAAACTCTCCTTTTTTATTAGGAATAGGATATTTTTCTTTTTCCTCTTCTTTTACAGGTACTGCTTTTACTGATGACCATCTCCAATCACTTGCTTTAGTTCCATTTGCAAACACCATTCCTTTAGAGGGTAAATTAATAACAGTAGGCATCCAAACTTTCCCTTCATCATCTTCCCCCATTAGTTCTTTATATAAATCAGGGAGTGTTTCCATTTGTTGTTCGAAAAATTCTTCTCCTTTTTTCATTAAAGTGTTAGTTTGAAAACCACACCCATAACACATATAGTTAGTAATAGATTCATTTACTTCTTGGACATAGCAAGCATCCCCTTCGCATCTCTCACATTTAATCAAATTGTCGTAACTCATAATTAAAATTATTTTGCAACCGCCACTTTTTTCTTAGGCAATTCTATTTTTTTAAGTTTTGGTAATTGTAATTTTACTTGTTTAGGGAATTCAGGAATATTTTTATCAAGATATTCATTTAATTTTTCATCCATTTTACCCCAACTAAAATTAGTTTTAGAAAAATGAGCTTGTCGTTTACCTAACTCAGCATATTTTTTATAATTTTTAAACATATCTTTTAAATAATGTCCAATTTCTCCTGAGTTTGGAGTAAACCATTGAGATTCTTTTAAAATCATATCTTTAACTACAGCTGAATCATCTACATTTTTTAATTCTCCATTGATTAAAGAAGTAAATTCTGAGTTGAGGAAATCAACATGCCCACTCCAATTTGTAGCTAATATAGGTTTTTTAGTTAAACTAAATTCAAGTAAAGGACGACCGAAACCTTCACCTTTAGTTAAACTTACCATAGCTTTTACTTTAGGATGGTTATAAATTTCATTCATCTCCACATCACTAAATTCACCATGGAGTAGATAAACATTAGGTAATCTTTGATCACCCATTGTAGCCTTGATTTGGTTAATCTTATCTATAATTTGATCTCTACCTATATATGAAGCTCCGGTAACTGCTGTTTTAAGAATTAATGCAGGAGCATTTTGTTTATTTTTAAATAACTCAAAAAATGCTTTAACTAATAATCCTACATTTTTTCTATCTTCTCCTAAATTACCCTGCATCCAATGTCCTACAAACAAATAGGCAAAAGATTCTTTCATTTGGGGTAAATCAAAATTAGATTTAACAGGTTTGTAAACATCTAAATTAGCTCCTTCAAATAATACTTCAATAGGTTTTTGAATTTTAATCTCACCAACAGGTTGATTTTGTTCGTTATTTTTAGTATAAATTGAATTTAGGAAGGTTTGTTTAGAATGTTCTGAGGATACGAAATTAATATCCATTCTATTCATTCCCTCAACCCAACCATGGTGAACAATTGTAGTTTCCATCCCTGCAGTCATACCAATATTATACTTTCCTACAGGATTAAACTCACTTGGTACAGTAACCTGTAGCCAAATGTCAGGTTTTTGGTTTAGTTGAGGTTGGTCATAGATGTGTTTAACTAAAAATCCCCATTCTTCTTCATGGTCATTTATAAACCCATGAGGTGTATTACCCCATCGTTGGGGTAAAAGTTTAACGTCGTATTTTTCGGATTTTATGATAGATTTAATAACATCTCGAGAACGAGCTCCATAACCACTGTATGTATCAAATGGAGCTGATATAAAAAAGGTTGATTTTTCCATATAACTGTTTTTTAATAAATTAATTCGTGCATTAGTTTTTCTTCGGGAAGTTCTGTTACATTAATAAATTCATATTTTTCTCTTGGTTTCCAAGTTTCAAATAATGTATTAACATGAGTAATAACTCTATTTCCCATTTCTTTTCCTGTGAATCCTGCTTCATCACCTGTAACCCATTCATATCCTGCTTTACCACATTCTTTCCTTTCTTCTGGACTCATGTTATAAAGTTTCATGATTTGTTCAGCTGCATCTTCAGGTCTACATCTATCATCCCAAATGTAAGGGGTTGGAGGGGAACCTTGTAAAGAACGATTAGTAGGATATACCGGGAAAGCCCATTTACCATGTTTTTTATACTTTCCTGTATGGTTAGATGGAACTTCTTTTGAGGGGATAAACCATTTCCCATCTTCATCTTCAAATCTCATTTGATCTTGCATTCCTCCTGTAACATTAGCTATAATAGGAGTTCCCGTTATTAAAGCTTCAGTAAGTGAAAGTCCCCACCCTTCATTAGAAGTTAATAAAATTTGACCATCAGCTAAATTATACATTTTATTTAACTCTTGAGGTGTTATTTTACTTGTGGAGAAAATTATATTTTTAGATTTTTTACCAAATAGATAATCTCTAACAGCAATTAAATTAGTACCATGCTCACTAACAGGTTCTGTATGGAGGAGTAAACGACATTTATCTGCTTTTTCTTTAGGTAATTTATCTAAGAAATATTTAAAAGCTAATAAAGTATCTGGGATTTGTTTTCTTCTAATATTCCGGGAATTGAAGAATAATGTAAAATCAACTTCATCTTTACCATAAACTTTGTTTCTTAATTCTTGAAGTTCTACATCTTCTTTTTCTAAAGGGTGGAACATTTTAGTATTAATACCATGAGGAACATATTCAATAATTTTATCCTTAGTCTTATCACCTAATGCTAATTTATTAATTAAGACGGTTTGTTTTGAAATTCCTAATAAAGCATCACATGATTCATAATAAGGTTTATTATAAAGAGGAACAGGAAAATCATCCCAAATATTTAAATAAACAATGGGGGTAGTTTTTCTAATCTCATTCTCAATATCGAATAACCAAATAAAATATCTAGGGTCTGTAATTAGGAATATTGCATCTGGCTTTTCCATCCTTATCATATTTCTAATAAGACTTGCATCTCCATAACCATTAATGGGGTAAATAATTACTGAAGCATCATCTATACCTGCGGCTTCATTTGTACCCTGACTAATATCTAATCTTTTACCTTTTTCGGGATGGGTAATTGCACCCCCAATATTCACCCAATTATAATGATGGCAAGTATTAATAATTAATTCCTTGCCTACATTTGCTACACCCGAAGGCATTCTAATATCATCACAGATCAGAAGGATTTTTTTTCTTTGATCGGGTTTTAAATAACCATTTTTCATACTCTAAACTTGATTTAAGATTTTAATTCTAAATTATTATGATTGTGAATTTCTTTTCTGAATCCATCATCTGTAAGATACAAATGAATAGCTCGTTCGGCAAGTTTTTGGAAAGAAAACTTATGCCTAACACATGCTATTTTAAATTCATCAAATAGTTCACTATCAATTTTTACACTAGTAAGTGATTGTTGCTTATCTGCCATAATCTTTATTATTTATTTATTTATACACATACATATATACTACTTTTCAAAAGTCGCAGAACATAAATGAGTTTTATAAAAAGAACAATACTGACAAAACATATTTGTTTTTGGTTGATGGTCCTTTTGGGAATACCCCTTTCTAGTAAATGCTGATTCTAAAAATTCATTTAATTCTTTATCTACCTTGTTTAATTTTACTTTTCCTGAGGCAGGAATGAAGGTTTGGATTCTAGAAGTGGGGAAATCACTGTTTTCCCATACTTTTCTTTTTACAATAAAAAACTCAATATTAATTCTATCTAAAGGGATATTGAACTGCTCTGAAAAGAATTTTTTGTATAAAACAAGTTGGAATTGTTTAATTTCATCTTTTTTGGTTTTATCATTCCAACCACGTGTAGATGTTTTAATGTCTATAATCTTGAAAGATTCCGTGTTTTCATTGTATAAAACAACGTCTAAATGGCCTTGATATATCACATTAGGATAATGCTTATTAGGCGTTAAAGTTACAGGTACTTCACATCCTACTAAATGCCATCCTCGTTTACTGAAATATTTGCCTCTTTTCTTTTTGAAGAAATCCAAGATAGCAATCCCATCTTCATAAAATTCTCTTAGTTCTTCTGCTGAGCTGAAGTGGAGGTTGTTGTTTTTCTTATATGCAGCTTGATACTCCCGCATAAAACCACTTTTAAAATGTTCTTCAATATCAATTTCATCAGCCCCTGTAATACTTTTTTCATACATCGTATCCAAATAATGCTGTAGAGTTTCATGGAAAGAAGTACCAAAAACGAAATGAATAGATTGTTCAACTGTTTTATGCCCATCTCTGTAGTTTAATGCCCATTTTTTAGGACATTGCTTATACATGGAAAATTGAGAATAAGAAACATTTTTTTGAAAACTATAATCTATGTTTATAGGTTCAAAACGTTTAATTTCTTTAATTATAGAAGGGATTTTTTTAGCCAAAACTTATTTTTTCCATTTATTTCTCATTACCAATTGAGCTATAATACCATAATTAGAAATATCGATAAAACTATCAATCATAGGTTCATCTTTAACATAATTCTTACCCTGACGTTTGAGCATGTTTTTTAGGCGGTTTATCTTGTCATTACAACGCAACCAAACCCCAGTTAATGAGAGATGTATGTCTTGTTTTTCTTCGAGATTAGACCCTAAAGAAATATTTGATAACCCATAATCCATCATCTTTCCAGCAAATAATTCATATTGTTCTTTTTGAATTTGTTGAAATTCTTTAGCTAATCCAGGGTATGTTTCTTCAAACTCAATAATAGTGATTTTTTCTCCAAATCCCTCATCTGCTAATTTAGGAGTATTGGGGGTAGATTGATCTAATAATGCCATAACTTTTTTATATTATATAACTTGTTTTTTAACTAAATACTTTTCTATTGCCTCTAGCTTATCATCAGCATCAGCTAATGCTGAAAGTGCCTCATCAGCATTTTTATAAAAATCATCTGTTGAATGATCCCCAATACCTGCTGGATGGTTTTCTAGTAAGTCTAGGGTTAATAATGCTTTTGATTTTTCAGCAAGGGCTGAGTGGTAAAGCATGTCTCTTAATTTACTCATAATTTAGTTCCTTTTAATAATTTATTGGCTTCTTTTTCATCAAACCCTACTTCACAAAGAATATCTTTAACTCCGGATTTACGTAAAATGTAAATATGCTCATCAGCTTCCCTAAGAGAACATTTAAAATATTCTGCTATGTAGTTAGAAATTTCTTTATAATTTTTCTTATTTTCGTTTTTAATGTACTTAAGCCATAGTTTTTTCTTTGGTATCATTTCTCGGTAAATGGTATAGATTTGTTGTTTATTTTGTGGGTTTATCTTTTGAACATAATTTACAAGATCTATGTAATTTATATTCATAGATAGATATCTATTAACCATATAAGTATTCCAGTTATCCCATGATTCATCTGAAAAGGATGGGGGGTCAGATTTATATAACATTATTTCATCTAACCACTCAAAAATACTATTTACTTGTTTTTTCTTCAAACTCTTCTCGTAATTCTTTAGGCAACATTTCTTGAATAATTTCACCTGTTACTACATCATAAAATACAGGAATGGGCATAATAGCATCTTCAGAGGTACCTGCTACAAATTTAGATACTTTACGAAGAATAACTCCTTCAGAAAATACTTTCCCACCTGTAGAAGATAATACCGGTTGGGTATTTTTAAGATCAATGTTTACGTTTAGTTCTTGTTGTTGATTTTTCATCATTTATTTATTTAAGATTAATTAATTTTGCTATTAAACTCATACAGTTTATTTCTTTATCAATTCTAAAATTCGCTTGATATGAGTGTTCATTAATAAGGATTGCCACCATTCCTTCACCACCAGGAATATAAATTGTAGCATTATCGTAAAGATAACGATAAAACTCTTCAAAGTCTTGAATATTTGCATTTGTAATTATTTGTCTAATTTCTCTCCAATCAGGTTTTTTCTTAGTTAATTCTTTCAATACCGAGGCCATATAGTTAGATGACACAAGTACTGATTTATCTATTACTACTTTACCATCTTGGATTGATAGTTGAATAGTATTAAGCATTTTACGGATATCTGGGTAATACTGATTTATAATAGTTTTTAAATCATCAGCACTGCAACTTGCTTCCTCACTTTTAAAAATTTCCATACAATGGTAAGCAATATCTTGCTTTGATGGTGGAATTACTTTAAGTGTTTGACATCTAGACTGTAACGGATCAATAATACGTTCTATATAATTGCAAGTTAAGATAAACCTGGTATTACGAGAAAATGTTTCAATCACATTACGAAGTGAGGCTTGGGCTTGTATAGTAAGAAAATCTGCTTCATCTAAAATTACTACTTTTAGTGATTTAAAACTAGCAGTCGAAGCAAACCCAGATACTTTATCTCTAATAGTTTCAATACCTCTTTCATCAGATGCATTAATGTAAATAAAATCACAATCAAGATTTTTTACTATAATCTTTGCAAGTGTTGTTTTACCCGTACCTGCAGGTCCATAAAATATTAAATTTTGTATATCATTTTGACCTAAGTACTGTGATATGGTTTTTTTAATATTTTCGTTACCTACATAATTATCTAACTGTGTAGGACGATATTTTTCTACTAATAGTGAATGGTCTTTCATTTATACTCCTTGTTTAAATTCTCCATAAATGCTAAAACTTTGAGGTTCTTCAGGTAGAATTTCTTCTTCTTGTTGACGTATAACATACAATTTACTATCTAAAGGGGCAAGCCTAAATTCAGCTTTTTGTTGTGTTTTTTGAAACCATGCCTCTAAAGCTTCTGTGAGGGATTTATGTACTACTTTATCGCCAACAAGCACCCAAGAATCTCCTGGGGCTTGTCTATTTGCGATTAATTCATTGTGTTCTGTAGTTTTTGTTTCCATTAAAACATCCCATTCATCATTGCACTAGTATCTTCTTTTTTATCTTCAAGATCTTCTACTACAACACATTCTGTAAGTAATACGGTCCCCGCAACAGAAGCAGCGTTTTCAAGAGCTGTACGAGTTACTTTAGTAGGATCAATAATTCCCTCTTTTTTCATATTAACCACTTTTTCAGTCTTAATATTATAAGCATCCCACTTACTACAAGTATAAACATTCATTTCCCATTGAGTAGAAGTTGAATTATCAATACCAGCATTTTTTAGAATTTGAGAGAAAGGTTTACTACAAGCCTCAAATACAATTTTTTCTCCAATACTATTTTTAGGATTAAGGCATTGTTTAGCTTTAACTAATGATGCCCCACCACCAGGTATAATTCCTTCTTCGATAGCAGCTTTAGTAGCATGCAAAGCATCATCTACACGATCTTTCTTCTCTTTCATCTCACCCTCAGTATAACCTCCTACATGGATAATAGATACACCACCTACAAATTTAGCTAAACGTTCCTGTAACTTTTCAACTTCATAATTAGATTGTGCTTTATCAATCTGGGATTCTAATTCATCAACTCTGGCATTAATTCCTTCTTCATCACCTTTACCATCAATAATAGTAGTTTCATCTTTAGTTATTGTTACTAAACGAGCTTCACCTAACCAATCCCAACTAAATTTCTCAAGTTTCATTCCCTTTTCACTATCAAAAACCTGACCTCCTGTAGTAATAGCAATGTCTTCCATTACGAGTCTTCTTCTATCACCAAAATCTGGGGCTTTGACAGCACAAACATTTAGAGTTCCTCTAATCTTATTAACAATAAGAGTAGCAAGAGCTTCACCTTCAATATCTTCAGCAATTATAAGTAAAGGTCTATTAGTACTTGAAATACTATCTAAAACCGGAAGTAATTCTTTTACTTGAGTAAATTTACTATTAGCTATCAGAATCCATGGATTTTCTAAATTGCAAGTCATTGTGTTATTATTAGTAACAAAATAATGTGACTTGTAACCTCGATCAAATTGCATTCCTTCTACAGTCTCAAGATAAGTTTCACCTGATTTAGATTCTTCAATGTGAACAATTCCTTCTCTGCCTACTTTTTCCATAGCCGTAGCAATTAGTTTTCCTACTTCTTTATCATTATTTGCTGAAATCGCAGCAATTTGTTCAAGCTGTCCTTCAGAACTGATTTCCTCACTTAGTTCTTCTTTAAGGAATTCTACTACTTTTTTAACAGCACCATCAATACTTCTTTTAATTTCAACGGCATTAGCTCCATTATTAAGATAACTTAATCCTGTTTTAATCATTTCTCGAGCTAGAAGAGTAGAGGTAGTTGTCCCATCACCTGCTATATCAGCAGTTTTAATAGCAGCTTGTTTTACCATTTGCACTCCTGCTTCTTCCACAGCATCTTTTAAAGAAATAGATTTTGCTACTGTAACACCATCTTTAGTTGATTGGGGGATGCCGTTTTGTTGTGAAATAATTACGTTTCTTCCATTAGGTCCTAATGTAGACACAACAGCATCTGCTAATTTATCAATACCTCGTACAAGTTTAGTTCTTGCTTCGGGTCCAAATTCTATAATTTTATTCATTTTCGTCGTATTTAATTTTGCTTAGTACTTGATTTTCAGGGCCAATCCAATATTCTTCATCCCCATATTCGAATTTAGTAAAACCCATAGAAGGTAAGATTACAATATCTCCTTCTTTAAGTTGGGTTTCTATAAATCCTACTCCTGGGATGTTGTGGCCTGGGCCTACTCCTATTACTTCTCCTTTCTTGGAGGATTCTTTACCTGTATCAGGTACAATAATTGATCCATATTTGGATTCGGTATGCTCGATAGGTTTTACTATCACAGCATTATACATGGGTTCTAGTTTCATATATTAAAATGATTGATTAAACGGTTTTGTAATTCTTTATATTCTGTAAGATAATCCTGAAGTGATTCATAATTTTTCTTAGTTATTTGGTCCCTAACTATCCCATTAATACACCTATCTAAACCGCCATAAAATCCAAGCTTTGTTTCATAAGAATCACCATTTTGTGTAGGAACATTTTTACACAAAGTATAATTATGATCATCCATTTGTATGAAATAAGGTTCTAGAAATGGGTCTTTAATATAGGTTAAAGTTGTTGATCCTTTTTGTCTTCCTGCCATAATATAACTGTTTTTATTTTAAATATATAACGTGAATATACGAAAAAATATTGGGGTATCCAAATTAAAGTAAACCTAAGGGCGCTTTAGGTTACTTAATTTTAATTGATTTTGGTTTAGCTTCTTTAGTTAATGGGATTGAAAGCTTCAATAATCCATTTTCCATTTCAGCATCAATTTTAGTCAAATCGAATTTAGGAGCAATTTTATATCCTAAACTAAATGACTTTTTACTCAAACCATGGTAAATATACCCTGATAGATCTGTTGGGGTTTCTTCTTTTGGTTTATCGTAAGATATCCTTAAAACGTCTGATTCAACTTCTATTGAAATATCTTCTTTAGTTAGACCGGTGCATGCAACCTCGAAGTAAAGACCTTCTTGGTCGTAATAAATGTCTAAAGGATGGGGTTGTTTTGAATTTAATGCAGGAGCGTATGCTTCATCTGCTTTGTAAAAATTTCGATATAAAATATCGAAGGGTGTTGGGTTTTGAAATAATGTACTCATATCATTTAAGTTTGTGATGTCTTTCGATCATCGGTTAATAAAAATAAAACGTGCGCCCTAAGGTAACTTTATTATACGTATGTAACTTTTTTGCTTTATTATAGGTTTTTTAGAAACTTGTTTCAGCTTTCCTTACCATAAAATATTCACTGTAAATAGTATCGGTTTTAAACTCCAATTTCATTAACCCCATACTACTCACATAAATTTTACCTTCTTCCATGTCTTTATTTACTTGTAAAATAGATTTAAACATTTCAGAATTGAATGGGATTTTTAGATCTGTTTCTCTTATATCTCCTAAGATTTGATATATAATTTTATTGTTATGCCCCATCTCATCTCCAAAAACAAACTCACAAATATCTTCATTGTCTAAATTTTGGGTTGTAGTAAATAGCATATTATCTGTTTCTCCTAAAGCACTTTTAGCTTTAATTAAATTGGCAATATTTTCTTTTTCTAATGGAATTTCCACTACCCATTGGGGTACATTAACAGTACCTACTTTTTCCATTAACAATGGGTCTGATAATGCATATGTTAGGTTAAAACTTGCATCTGATATATTTAATTTGGTGTAGATTTTATGGGATTTTTCTAATTCTAAAAGTAAATCACCTTGACAGATAGATAATAGGTTAGATAGTTTTTTAGTATCATAAATAGCAATTTCACTATCCTCTAGTTTAAAATCAGAACATAATACTTTACCTATAATATCTTTAGTAGGGCTTACAAAATCAATTTCCAGATTATTATTATTAATAACCCATTTAACGGATTGGTTAACACCTAAATGATACTTATTAAGTATTGATTGAAGTAATATTTTGTTTATCATAAGTTAAAAAATATATCTTTGTATGGGTTTAAGTTTAAATTCCAACCAAGATCTGAATAAAAACCTTCTAATTTGTTAAGCAGAATAGATTCAAATATTTTTTCTCTATCTGCGTATTTGTCAATAAATGTACGAATTTTTTCGGGAATACCAAACTCTAAAAAGGCAATAGCTTCAATTTGGTATGGGTTTGGTTTGAGGTATATCCATTTTATTTTTTCACCTTGGGTAATGTAACTATATTCTTTATTTAAACCCCAAAATTTAATTAAATCATTATATTTTATAACTGCTCTTACAGCTGCTGGGGCTCCTTTAGCCACAATAGAAAACATTTCTCCAGCTTTAGCTTTTCGTTCAGTGTATTTGTTAAGAGTTTTAACAGAGGTTGGATTGCCTAATTGGATAAGAGAAATACTACCATCTAATATTTGCTGCCTAAATTCTTTAACTCTTTTATCTATATCACTTTGTTCGGCACCTTTTAAAACATCAATTAATGCTTGTTTAAAAAATTTACCTAATACAGGTGGGAAATTTGCTTTTTTAAACTCAAGACCTTTGACATCAAGTGTTTCTTTTACAATACCTTCTTGCTTAGTAATCCATTGGGCATATCTTCTAGTAGCTCTAAAGTAAGCTGAACGAATAACGCATTCGGTTTTCATTTCTAACCTATGCTCACCACTAGCATTAAAACAATTAGTAGCTAGATCACCATAAGAATTAGTAATAATATCTTGATATTGTAAAGCAATTTCTTCTAATTTATCATCTTTATCCTCACTCGACATTTCATTAAAGTCAGGATATAAGTGTTTAAGTAGAGGTTCAGCATGGATATAAATAGAATCGGTATCTGAATATGCTACGTAATTAGTATCTTCAGGATCACAAATCCACCAAGGAGTATCTTCTAAATGCTTCATATTTAAAATCTATCATCGGGGCCTGGGGATTTAACAGTAGCATTACTCCATTTATCTCCTTTATTATTTCGGAGTACCTCAGCAGGAATAATGGATATGCGATCATTCATAATCTTAAAGTTCCCTCCTTGTTTTAACATTTTCTTGAAAAAAGTAATATGTTTTTCTTCCCAAAAGGTACTTAAAGCTAATAATTCTTCTTTTTCTACTATATTGTCATTAATTTTTATAGTGACACCTTTTCTAATCGATTGTGGTTTTAATGGCATTTAATTTAATTTAATTTCTTCTCTTAATATTTTATTCATGTGGCGATTTGCTGTTAGTGCACTTTCCTGGATAATACGCTGACCACTTAATGTAATGGCTTCAGATAAAATAACATTACCATAACGGAAACTACCAAGAGCAGTTGCACCATACAAACTATTTAGCAAAATTTTCATTGTATATTGTTTCATATGAAATGCAGCACCTAATTCTTTATTACCAGATTTATATGCTGTTTTCATTTCATTTTTATATAAAACTCTCTCATCAAACCATTTTTTAAGAATAGTTGATAGAACTGATTCGCGATTTGTGGTAAACATAACCCCATTAGCTGAAATGGACCATTTATTATTTTCTATAAATTTGACCAATTCTTTTACTTTGAGTTTAGTCTTTTTACGTTTAGCGTTTTCAATAATTAATTCTTCTTCAGGATCTTTATTCTTTAAATCATTTAATCCTAAACGGTTATTCCTATCATCCGCATCTATAATCCTACCAACCATTGTTTCTTTACCAATATTAACAGTCATAATAATTGAAGGGTATAGTGAAGTTAAATCTTCATCAAATACATAATTGTAAATACCAGCTTTAGGACAGAATAAATAACCACCAGCATAATTCTTTTTAGATAAAGGATTACGATCTTTTGCAGGTGGAACTATTTTTTTACTTAATAAATAAGCTGAAATTGCTCCGTCTTGTGTTTTAGTATTAGCATATACTTCACTATAGTTGTGTTTGCCTTTATGAGCCAAGTTTTTTACTAAGGATAAATATTCTAATTTTTCATCTAGTAGTTTTAAAATCTCGACATCAACAAAGTTATACTGAATGAATTTATGTATGTCGGCTTCAAATAAATCATCGAGATTACCTTCATATTCTATTTTATTTACACCAACATACTTTTCCCCAATAGCATCTAATTTAAATGATGGTTCATCTGCCCAACTAAACTTTTTATGTAAACGCATATAATCAAGTGATTCTACACCTGCTATCTGTATGTATTGATCTTTATACCAAGGTGTTTCTCTTACATGACCAATTGGAGATAAATAACGAGCTACATCTTCACCTAGAACGTTACACATTCTATAATAGAGATAAGGAATATCAAAATAATCACTGTTCCATCCTACTATAATGTCAGGATCCATCTCTCTAAATCTTTCTAAGAATTTTAATAATAATTCAT
>Ga0070748_1000315_pt1 | contig 24489 bp, 20 predicted proteins | sample VirMetDEL_Nov_12_FD_77015 | JGI IMG/M metagenome (GOLD analysis project Ga0070748, IMG submission 77015) | Aqueous microbial communities from the Delaware River and Bay under freshwater to marine salinity gradient to study organic matter... | ecosystem: Environmental > Aquatic > Marine > Coastal... | reverse complement strand
TCCTGGGAGTTGTTCTCTTGGGTTGTCGAGTGAGGAAAATGCTATTGATTTTCCGAAGGAGACTGTTGAGGCTCCTCTGCCTCAACCGGTTGTCAGTTTACTGACAGACCTGTGGCAAGCTTTTCCCTAAGCCACCGAATGGGCCGTGCTACGTCCCTACGATTTTCGAGATATTCGTGTCAAGTTTTTGAAACAGGAGATATGGAGCGTCAGATGCACGATATGTGGGAGAATCGTGCGTCAGATGGCACAGGAGTAGTGAAATCTCCTACCAGAGGGGGTGGGGCGTAGGAGAATTGACTTATATTCATGGATACGGTAACAAATTGTTGCGAGCTGGAGTAATGGTTAACTTTCCAGGTTCATAACTTGGAGCTGCGGGTTCGAATCCCGCGCTCGCAACCAAAGCCACTATAGCTCAATGGGAGAGCCCCACATTGTCCGTGGGAAGATCCAGGTTCAAATCCTGGTGGTGGTGGAGGTTAGTCTAAGTCCAATTAGCGCCAAAAAACGTGGGCGGGCTTTCGCTGCTTGACAGGTAGGGGAAGTTGTACTAAATGATTTCCCATGATCAAGATTACCTCCCTCCAGGCCCATCGTTGGCCAGAAAGCTCACATCGTAGCTTTTATTGAGTCCCCTCACTCTTGGGGAGACTCTCCTATTGGTGAAGGTCGGAGACTGTAAATCTCTCGGGTAATTCCTGGTTAGGTTCGAATCCTGATCTCCCCACCAAATTCTAAAAGCTGCGACCCATGTTGGTCTAGTTCAATGGCAGAACAGCAGCTTCCAAACCTGAAGATCACAGTTCGATTCTGTGGACCAATGCCAAAAGGCCATATGTGTCAGATAAGACGCCATATGGTGGATAAGGGGTCATATGTGACCCAATGACAACGATCACACCCATTAGGGAGTTCTGACGCTGAAAGCGTCAGAATGACCGTGATCATACGCATAGCCGCTATGCAATTTCTCCTCTGGTTCACCTGGCTCAAGTTGAGTAGGCAGCCCCCAGAAAAGGAGAAATCAATGAAACGTATTATGGCAAAAATAGAACGATGGAATGCAGAGCGCATCTCGATCCGTGAACTGAATCAACTGACCAATCGTGAGCTCCACGATCTGGGTATCTACCGGGGTGACATCCGTCGGATAGTCCGAGGCACGTAAGACATTAAAAAACGGACTCCTCGGAGTCCGCTTTCTAAGATCAAGATCACCTCCTTTTCTTTGGAGACTAACTGCCCCTTATGTATGGCACACAAGGTTTTGAGAGAGAAGCTCTAAGTGTTATGCGACCGAGATAAATCCCATCTCGACCGCGGCTAAATCCGCGTCAGTCCAAGGAAGAGAAGTGGCAGGGTTCAATGTGAAATCGGTCACCTTCAGTTCAAGAGGGAAACCAATATCATGAACCAGAGCATTATCATAATCGACGAGTGACAGACGAACCGAGTGTTGGAGCTTCGTCGGAGAGTTCTGGCCACGAGTTGTCTGACTCACTGCAACGAGGTTTGAAACGTTGGGCGCCCCAGCATATGGAGTCAGAGTCATCGAGTGTCGCTGGGCAGCCAGAGTGGTCAAGATCCCAGTTGTCGAGTCGTCATCTGCCAGAGTGGAGATCGAACCCTGCCATTGAGAGTAAGCACCAGTGGCGGCCGGCCGAAGGAGATCCATTCGAGCATTCCGGGTATCACCGTCAGCTACGATGAATTCTGACATCTCAAACGGAACGCTGGTGGAGAACGCAGCTGTCAGAATACAACGAACCGGTTTGCCATAATTGTTTGCATTTGCTGGGAAACTTTCAGACCCAAGCAAAGCACCACCAGCATAAATATCAATGGATAGACCAAACGCAGTTGCTACATGTTTGAAGTCCATAAAGCTCAAGACATCATCATTTGCATAACCAGTCAGGTTGATTGCTTTGGTCGTAGCCCCATCATAAAGACGCAACTCCAAAGCCATAGCGTTGATATTGAATCGCTGGATGAGTGCATACAAAAGATTACCTTGATCATCATACGCTTGGAAAAAGGTCACTGATGATGAGAGTGAGGTATCACCACAATAGTAGTTGAAGTGAATCCATGTTTCATCTCCAGCATGATCAAGCCACTGTGGAGAGGACAACGCCTGCCCATTTACAGAGTTGATGGAATAAGGGACTCGATCAGAGTCGTAGTGACCAGCTGTGGAGCCAGATGTACTTCCAGGCCAATGAGCCAGGTTATTTGAAGCGAAGGCGATATTCGTCATGGTTCATTGTCCTTTAGGTATAGGCCACAAGGGCCGCGTTGGGTTGGGTATATAGGTTTACTTCGACAAACTCCACTATAGAAGAGACCGAGCTGTATTGGATAGAGTATAGCACGATCTCAATACGAATGGTTCGGGTGAGTGGAGGGATAGCTAAGAAGCCAGTCTTCACAGGATTCCAACTAGAACCACCTGGCCAAGAATCCCATGAATAGGTGGGAGATGTGCCAATTAGAGCGGCAGCGCCATTGTAGAATTTTGCACGGAGTCTGACTCCATCGTCATATCCGTAATAGTCCTGTACCTCGGCGTTGATCACTATGGAGTGATCTCCAGCATCAATCGCAGCTTCTGATGCAACTGGGACTGCCACATCTTGGTGGACAACGTTGTCGACTTGAGAGCCAGTGTTATCACCTCTGAGATAGTAGGTGGTGGATCCCGCATGAATTGTTGGGGCGCCTGATGTGACTGTCCAACCAGTGAAGTCACCAGTTTCAAAGTCCTTGTTTATGAGAGGCAGTTCGACATCAAGGATTGAGTGAGAAATACTGTAGATGTCATATGCGTTCATTGTTTGAACATTTGGTTGGTTCAGGCCCGTGATGACGAAGGCCAATACACCCATACATGTCTGGGCTGTGTCGACCGGTAGACCTTGAATGGCTATAATCTCGTTATTCATGAGAGTCTGGAAATTTGGTGCGCCCATTCCTTGGACAGCATACAGACCCTGCTCCACGACTTCGATCGGGAGGACAAGAACTGCAACAATTCCATTTGACTCAGCTGCGGCAACACCTAGGAAATTCACGGCAGTCACTTCACATGTGATGGTGTTTGTATCGTCGGCCGCATCAGTATCAAATGTTGATGCAGTTTCTCCAGGGATATCTACCCCATTGGATTTCCACTGATAGAATATCAAAGACTGTGGTGAGGATTCTTGAGTTCCGGGATTACAGGTGAGGGTTGCTGGTACTTTTGGTTCCCCGCTGATCGTAGGATCATTGGTGAAGGTTGGAGCAAACCGAACAATTCGAAGTGCCGAATCTTCTCCAAGAATACTGGACAATCCTCGTTCGCCCTCCATGATGGACGGATTGATGAAAGTAGATCCAATCGTGTTTTTGGTATAAACATGCTGGGTATATGTTGTAGGCATGGGAGTTCCTTTGCTTTAGCGCAGAGCACCAGCAACGGAGAATGTTGCATCACCCGTGGCCAAGATTCGAATATCTGGCATATTGGCCCGAGGGAGACGAACAACATTGGAAGCGAGAACTGTGTACGATGCTTCACTTGGAGTGAACCAGGCGTCGTTCTCATCTTTGACCTGAAATACAACACTGCCTGTGTTTACGACACAGGTCACATTCAAGTCTACGGCCGAAGGACCGGCAGCGTATGAAATGACATCTATGTCGGCAGCAGTGTACCAGACAGGGACGCAGGTGTAATTTGTTGTGCATATTGCCATTTGTTTGCTTTCCAGTCTAAGTTCAGGTTAAAGACGTGTAATTCTTTTTCGCTCTAACACAGTTCGAGGTAATCAGGCAATGCTGACACTAGCATCCGTTCAAGAGTCCCTGCCGGCAAACCACCGTCAGAACATCACCCAAGATATGGTGAACCAGCTCAACGCTCTCTCAAGTGATCCCGAAGAAGCCCGATACATCCGGGAGAACTTTGTGACTTTCTCCCAGGTTTTGCAAGAGGGACGTTACAAGGTTGGGGATTACGTTCGAGCGGTGATGTATGTCTCTCACAAAGTTATGAACAAATCGAACCTCGATTCGTACAAGGCCACCTTCCCTGATCGCTATGCAAATATGGTCAATATGGGGAAGGCCACAAAAGACATCGCATCGATCGTAACCGCCTACAACAAAGGCGCACTGGTCACGAAGATCATGGAAAGGGCGATCGTTCCTACCTGGATCTTGAACCAGGATCATTTCCAGTCCGCAATCAATGTTCAGGTTCAGTTGATGCACGATGGGGACGTGAGCCCGAAGGTTCGATCCGATGCAGCCAACAGTTTGCTGACTCACTTGAAAAAACCTGATGTCCACAAGGCAGAGCTCAAGATTGACATTGGATTGAACGATGGCATGGCAGCCCTTGAAGCGAGTCTGGTCAAGATCAGCCAAAGGCAGTTGGACTTGATCGAGCATGATCCGAATACATCTGCTAATGATATTGCAGCTTCCTCACTCAGAGACATCACCCCTTGAGCCTATCCGATTCATATGTAGCACCGAAGACCGTCGACGATTATCTTAACGAAGTCGACTTCATGATGCTGAATTCCCATGCGGGATATATCCCTTCAGAGTTCTCTCTGAAGTTCATGAACTTTATCAAGTTGGTGAATGGGGATGTGGGAGAAGACAACAAGACACCGGTGATGCACTTGGCCATGTTGGACAAGCTGGCCGGCAAAGAGAAGAAGATCGCAAACCTTTGTGCTCGTGGTACGGCCAAGACTACACTCTTCATGGAATACTTGGTTCTGTATCTCGCCATGTTTGGAGTGCTTCCAAATTTTGGAGTCGTCACAGGCATGTTGTATATATCCGACTCCATGGAGAACGGTGTGAAGTCTGCCAGAAACTCGATCGAGTTCCGGTATAACAACTCAGAGTTCCTTCAATCCTGGATCCCGCATGCCCGATTCACAGAGAATTATCTGGAGTTCACGAACAAGAATGGACACCAGCTCGGTGTGAAGATGTTCGGCGCCAAGTCTGGTATTCGAGGGACGAAGATCTTTGGTAAACGTCCAGTCCTGGCTGTGATGGATGACTTGGTTTCAGATGCTGATTCCAAATCTGTAACAGCGATGGATGCAATCAAAGACACGATCTACTCTGGAGTTCAGTATGCTCTGGACCCAACACGAAACAAGATGATCTTGAATGGTACGCCCTTCAACAAAGAAGACATCGTTTACGCAGCGATCGAGTCTGGTGCATGGCACGTCAACGTGTGGCCAATCTGTGAGAAGTTCCCCTGTACCGAAGAAGAGTTCCGCGGCGCCTGGGAAGATCGTTTCACATATGGATATGTGAGAGAGCAGTATGAATCTGCAAAGCAGGAGGGAAAACTCAAATCCTTCCGACAGGAGCTCATGCTCCGCATTACGTCAGATGAATCTCGTTTGGTTCAGGACTCTGAGATCTTGTGGAAACCTAGATCACCGATTCTGGCAAATAAGCAGAACTACAACTTTTATATCACAACTGACTTTGCAACGTCGTCGAAACAGACTGCTGACTATTCGGTACAATCTGTCTGGGCCTACGACTCAGATGGGAACTATACCTGGGTCGATGGAGTGGTAGAGCGACAGACTATGGACAAGTCGATCGATGATCTTTTTGGTTTTGTTGATGAATACGAACCACAGGGTGTTGGTGTTGAGGTCTCGGGACAACAACAGGGCTTCATCCAATGGCTCATGAATGAGATGAATTATCGGAACAAATACTTCAACCTGACGAACCAAAAGGGAAAACCAGGGATCAGACCGACGACGGACAAACTGTCACGCTTTAATATGGTGGTCCCCTTATTCAAGTCTGGGAAAATCTTCTTTGCAGAAGAACTGAAGAATTCCAAAGCCTTGAGTATTTTTGTCGAGCAGATTGCTCTGGCAACCAAGGATGGGATCAAAGGAAAAGACGACTGCATCGACACGGTTTCCATGTTGCAATACATGAATCCTTGGGTTCCCAGTCAGGAACAAACTGATTCCAGTGACACCTCTAACGTGCGTTCTGAGCAAGTTTGGGGTAGTAATGACTTGACACCAGATGCTATGGATGAATCGAATTATGGATCATACGTGGTCTGATACTTTCCCGATTGGAGAAACAACATGATCACATTCGACGAACTTCAACGTCGTCTTGCCTATGGCCAGTTGAAAAATACATCGGCCGTTGGTGATACAAACCTCGGTGAAATTTGTGGAGAAGAGCTTCCTTTGGTTCTGTCTTTGACGAACCAGGGACTGGTTGACCTTGCCACAAGATTCCCTCTTTACAAAAGTCAGGTCGATCTGACGTTTATTGACGGACAGAATTTGTATCCGCTTTTGCAAGCAAATATCGGAACGACTCTGACCGACTCCGTCGGTGAGCCCTTCCTGGATGCCAGGTTTGTGAAAGTGTTGGATGTTTTTGATGAGCTCGGTGATCGGTATTCTGTGAACACCAACGGTCACATTATGATGCCGTCATACAACACACTACGTTTCACTACGTCAAAGATTGATGAGATCTCAGCGATCGGAGAAGCCACCGGAAAGATTCGAATTCGTTATCAGCAGAAGCCTGTTCCAATCACTGCTAATGACTCGATGGACCTACCTCCGAATCTGGAAATAGCTTTGCAACTGTTTGTTGCAGCATTGTATATCTCGCATATGGGTGGTGAGCTGCATTCTATGAAGGGTGACAGTTACTATGGGGCCTACCTGCGCCACATTGGGGAAGATGAAGCCAAGGATCTCAGTTCAATTTCTGAAGTTGAAGAGAACGACAAATTTACAGATCGGGGTTTTGTATAATGATTGATAAAGACCCTAGCCTCCTATCAGAGGTATTTAACCAACGTGCTACCATTCTTACCTTCTTTGGAATGTTGGGTGGTTCTGTTCGTGCAGCAGTGCTGAAGACATCCTGGCGAGAAGGTCTTCGTGTCATTTTTGTTGGCGGTGCTGTATCATTCGGCGTCGGGGTTCTTGGCCCTGTCATGTTGAGACCTTGGATCGGGGATTTACCCGATGAAATGGCTGGAGCTTTGGGAACCCTTACAGCGGCGTCATTCCTAATTGGACTTGTAGCAGTGACACTCGTGGAGAGATTTATTTCCGGACCCACCGATGATGGAGATAATAAATGAAAAACATTCAGACTGCCCACACAAAAGTATTCCGTGCAGAGAAGACCACCCGAAATCGAGATGATTTCAAGGTGCTGGTAGCTGGATCGTTGATCATGATCATGATGTTGTTAACCTTTCCCCTGATAGGGAGAGTCTACGACTCTACGTTGGCAACACGTCCATTTGTGACTGCGACTGTGGAAGTTGTCCAGACTGATGATTATATTCTTCCAATGATCCTGTATGATGCCGATGCCACTCAACTTGTGACAGCAAGGTGGATTCGTATTGTTCGAGATGGTGATAATAGTCGCCTTGGAACTCGTCGTGGTGAGTCAGATTATTCAGCAAAAGAGGACAACCCTCGTCTTTGGACGTGGGAAGCTTTCTTCAATGATGGGACTGGTATCGCAGCTCCACCAATTCCTACGCAACCTTTCAAAGTCTGCATCTCCTATGTATCGACAACTGTTGATACAGGTATCAGTGATGAGACCCCTGAAACATGTAGCAAGATATTCTATCCAGAGCTTGCAGATGATTCCATTATGGGTAGTATTCCATGACCAACACAGTTCGAGACTACCAAATCCGATGTAATTCACTTGCATTACCTGGTTCAACTATTCTGAAGGTTGACGGGATGAGTGGTCCTGCGACCAGGCGAGAGCTGGCGATTGCAAAGCATCACTTCGATGTATCTGACAAGCGAGAGATCATGGACCCCTCGGGGATTTACCGTGTCCATTGGCACTGGGCTGCTTCGACATATAAAGTCACATGGAACGTTGTTCGACATTACAATGCGGTTTTCGACAAAGACGGGAACATGCACGATGGCGGAGCTCCACCAGAACAGCAGGCGATTTACTCCCCTCCACGCTTCGGCGTGTCTCATACGTTCAGAGCAAACACACACGCAGTTGGTTTATCTGTAGCGGCCATGGCCGGCGCCAAGACAAACTGGGGAACCGGTGTTGTTGATCAGGGTCAGTACCCTCTGACGTGGGAAGGCATTGATTCAATGTTGGCCGAGACTGTGGACCTGTGTCGTGAGTTCGACATCAAGCCGTCCCCTTGGACAACACTCACCCACTGTGAGGTTCAAACCAATATCGGAATCAAACAGAGGAACAAATGGGACATCAGGGTTCTGCCCTGTAACCCAACAAAACTCCTGGGCGAGAGAGAAGCCGGGGACATCCTCCGAAAACGCATGATGGAGAAATTCTGGTGAACCCTTTGAAAATGATACAACTTGGTCTATTGGTTCTGGCTATTGCAGGGGCCTTCTACGGAAAGCACCTCTATGATAAGAACCAAGAACTGAAAGCTGAGAACCTCCTGTTGGAGACTCAGATCGGAATCAACGAAAAGAATGTTGAGCTTCTGACTCAACTGCTGAACACGGAGCGTCGAAATGCAGAAGCTAAGATCACAGCCCTTTCAGAACTTGCTAGTGAAGTTCCAGACGTGGTGTACTCACAAGAGTTGCCCCCGTCGATTCAAGGCGTGCTTGACCGGTTCCATAGTGCTATTGGCCTTGGGAATTAGTGGATGCGGAAAACCGATTCTGGTCAACTTGGGCGGTGGCCTACCTGATCAAGTTTATGAACAAGTTCCAATATATCCTGGACCGGTCAACTCTGTCGGTACGTTGACAGAAGGCTATATCCAAAATACTGAGGGACTACTGACAGCAAACGCCCGTTTGCATACCCTCTGCGTTGCATACATTGTGTGCGAAGAAACCGATTAGGAGCTATCGTACATGGATGACTTTATCGAGAACGACACGAAGGCTCCTACCCCGAAAGAGGTGGACTCTGAGTCGAGTATTTATAATCCTGCCGATCTCGATTCCAATGTAGAGAAGCTCACAGAGTGGGCGGCCGAACCATCGATCGCAGATATTAAAGGCGATCTGGAATATGCCCGCCAGGAAAACACAGACCAGAAGGGCAACGTCGATGGTTGGTTAAACCTCCGTAATGCCACTGGTCCTGAGTCTGGAGCCAAGTCAAAGACTGTTGGACGCTCCCGTGTACAGCCAAAGCTGATCCGGAAACACAATGAATGGCGTTACCCTGCCATGTCAGAGCCGTTTCTGAACAGCGATCGGATGTTCAACATTGAACCCCGGACATTTGAAGACAAGCCAGCGGCAGAACAAAACCAGACGATTTTGAACTGGCAGTTTGATACCAAGCTCAACAAAGTTGAATTCATTGATCGGTACGTTCGAAAGACCGTTGATGAGGGAACTTGTGTTGTTCGTGTTGGTTGGGAACGAAAGACCGAGAAGGTCAAAGTTGAGAAGCCAGTTTATGAATACACCCTCATGGAGATGGGTGATGAAGAAGGCATGGCACTCCTAGCTCAGGCAACTGAGATGGCACAGGGTGATCCTGCTGCATGGGAAGCGGACGTGTCCATTCCTGATGAGCTGCGTGCAGCTGTGGAATTCGGTCTTGAGAACCAGGAGATGGTTACTGCTGAAGTTGTCTCCATGGAAACTGTCACTGAAGACAAGATCACATTCAACCAGCCGTCTCTCAAAGTCGTCGACGTTGCAAACTTCTTCATTGATCCGTCGTGTGATGGTGAGTGGGAAGATGCACAGTTCATGGTCTACACTTATGAGTCGACGAAGTCGGACCTCACAAAGCGTAAGATCTACAAGAACCTGGACAAAGTGAACTGGGGCGCCAACCAGATCAAAGCACAGGTCGGTGATCCAGACCACGAAACAACCACACCACTCAACGACGGACGCATCAACCAGGACAAGGCAAAAGTCCTGGTCTATGAATACTGGGGCCTGTGGGACATCCACAAAGATGGTGTCATGGTTCCAATCGTTGTGACCTTCATCGGTGACACTGTCATCCAGATGACTGAGAACCCTTTCCCTGATCGGGAGCCTCCATTCGTCGTTGTGCCATACATGCCTATCGCTGGTTCAGTCTGGGGAGAAGCAGATGCTTCCCTTCTTCAGGATAACCAACGTGTTCTGGGTGCGGTAACCCGCGGAACTATCGATCTTTTGGGACGATCGGCTAATGCACAGTCGGGATATGCCAAAGGATTCCTGGATCCCGTAAACCGTAAACGATTCGTCCAAGGTGAGGATTTTGAGTACAATCCAAACTCTGATCCACGGGTCGCAATACAACAACTGCAATATCCGGATATTCCGCAATCTGCGCTGACAATGATGCAGTTACAGAATGCTGAGGCCGAAGGGCTCTCTGGAGTCAAATCCTTCTCAGGCGGAATATCCGGGGAAGCTTACGGTAAGGTTGCGAGCAATGCTCGATCAGCTTTGGATGCGGCCGGCCAACGTGAGATGAGTATTCTCCGTCGACTGGCTGAAGGCATGAAACTCATCGGCAAGAAGATCATGTCGATGAATGCCTTCTTCCTGGAAGAAGTTGAAATCGTTCGGGTAACCAACAAAGAGTTCGTCAAGATTCGTCGTGAAGACCTTGCAGGGGACTTCGACCTGTTAATCGATATCTCCACAGCTCAGGTTGATGAGCAGAAATCTCAAGACCTCGGGATGATGCTTCAGACGATCGGTCCAGATATGGACCCAGGTCTCCGTGGGATTATCCTCGGTGAGATTGCTGACTTGAAGCGTATGCCACATCTGGCTGAACAGATTCGTTCTTATGTACCACCACCTGATCCAATGGCAGAACAGATGCACCAGATGGAGATGGATCTCAAAGCTGCTGATATTGAGTTGGTCAAAGCCAAAGCTGCTGAGGCATATGCTTCTGCTGAGAACAAAGCTCTCGATACAGAACTTGAGTCAACTGGTGCCAAGCATCAGCGTGCAGTTGAGAATGCTGGAGCTCAGGCTCGTGGTAACCGAGATCTTGAAGTCACCAAAGGTCTTCTCAAAGGTGAAACACCTGCTGGGATGATTGAGGCGGCCGTCGGATACAACAAACTGATCGAAGAGTCTGATCGGGTTCAAGCACAGACACCAACAGCCCCTGTTGGTCGTCCTCCAGAGCCTGATCCAACTCTTCAGATGGCTCCACTCCAGAGCGCACAACCACAACCCCTTGCTTTACCTCAGTAAAGCAGGGTACTACCTCGACCCACACACTGAAACACATCAACCACAAAGGACGTGGCAATGAACATTTATGACGACGAACAAGACGATGAGGGCGTAGCCGCTCTCACACATGAGCAATATCAGGAGTACAAAGCATCCTGTGAAGGGCTCGTTGAGCAAGCTAAGAAAGCTGCCAAACTCTCAGAAAACCAAGAATTCAAAGACATCGTGATGGATGCCTATTTTGACCAAGAGCCAAAGCGTCTTGCTGGTTTGATGGCTACCGGGCGCCTGAGTGAGAAGCAATTCGAAGACTGTGCTTCTGATCTTCGTTCTATTGGTTCACTCCGGACCTTCCTTCAGGATTTCATCCAGAAGGGTAATATCGCTCAAGGTGAGTTGGAGAACCTGGAGCAGGCTTGGAATGAAGCTATCCTGGCTGAGAACACCGTCGAGGAGATGGTCTAATGGCTGATGAAAAAGATGAAGTGCTCGACATCGACTCGATGAGCGATGAAGAGTTCATGAAACTTGATCCATCTCAAATGCAGGAAGTTGCTGTTCAGGAAGAGGAACCACCAGTTGTTGACCCAGAACCTGAGACTGAACAGACTCCTGAATCTGAAACTGTGGTTGAAGAGCCTGTTGTTGAAGCTGAAGATGAACAGCCAGTCTCCGTCGAAGAAGAGCCGGCCCCAGAAGCAGTGGTTGAAGAAGAACCACCAGTGGAGTCTGCAAATCCAGACCCACACAAAGCCGCTGAAACTCCAAAAGCAGAGGCTGATAAACCAGCAGCAAAGGATAAAGCGGGTGAAACAGCAGAGAAAGCAGGGGAGAAAGAAGAGCCTGTAGATACAAATGTAGCTACGGACTTTTTCAAGAAAGTCTCTGCTCCATTCAAAGCTGATGGTCGAGAGGTGACAGTGAAGTCGCCTGAAGATGCAATTCGTCTTATGCAGATGGGTGTGAACTATTCCCGTCGTATGGAAGAGATGAAGCCTCTACGTGCTCAAGATCAAATGTTGAAAGACAATGGGCTCAATGATGCGGCGAAGTTGAACTTTCTGATTGACCTGTCGAAGGGTAACCCAGAAGCGATCAAACAACTTCTCCTGGATCACAAAATTGATCCTATCGACATCGACACAACTGATATGAAGACACCTTATAAGGCCACCAACTATGAAGGTGACCCAAAAGATATTGCATTTGATGATGCGATCAAAACAACTATGTCGTCCGACGGAGGCCGAGAGTTGATTGCAGATATTAACAAAGAATGGGATCCGGTTTCGATAGAAGCACTGCGAGATCAACCCACTATCTTTCAAAATATACTTGCACAAAAGTCTTCGGGAGTTTATTCGAAGATTAAGACGGAGTTGGAATACCAGCGGACGATGGGTTTTTTAACCGATGTTCCCTTCCTCCAAGCCTACCATCAGGTAGGTGAGGCGATGCAAAAAGCTAAGGTGTTCGACCCCAAACCAGAAGCCCAACCTGCTAAAGTTGTAGTAGGCACTGGCACCCGGAAGCCTGCTCCCAAGCCGACGACTGAGCAAGCCACTCCAAACGTCTCATCGGCAACCCCACCCCGATCCGTACCGTCAAATGGCGGCGGACAACCAGAAATTGATTATGCGACCCTGTCTGATGAGGATTTCATGAAATTGGCTCCTCCAGGTTAAGTTGCAGGTCTTCATGAGAAGTTAGGAAAAACATCATGGCTCAACTTTATAATGCTCCTCCGGGTTCGCCGTCTGATATCGGCGCTCAGTTTAACACCCACTACTGGGATCGTCGGTCTTTGATCGACGCTGCCGAGCAAATGTTCTTCAGCCCTCTGGCTGATGCGCGTTCGATGCCAATGCACTACGGCAAAGAGCTCAAAGTTTACTACTACGTCCCACTCTTGGACGAACGCAACGTCAACGACCAAGGTCTTGATGCTGCCGGTGTTGTTGTCGCAAGCGGCGTCAACATGTACGGTGGTTCGAAAGATGTTGGTTTGATCTCCAGCAAAATGCCAACTTTGACTGAAGAAGGTGGTCGGGTTAACCGCGTTGGTTTCACCCGTCTTGAGCGTTCCGGCACACTGGCCGAGCACGGTTTCTTCACTGAATTCTCGGATGACATGATGACCTTCGACACGGACTCTGACCTTTACGGTCACATGTCCCGCGAGATGGTTGCCGGTGCAAACGAGATCACTGAAGACCTTCTGCAAATCGACCTTCTGTCTAATGCCGGTACTGTTGTATTCTCCGGTGTTGCTACCCAGGACAGTGAGATCACAGGTGAAGGCGCCAACCCATCGGTTGTCACCTACATGGACCTGAAGAAGCTTTCGATTGTCCTCGACGACAACCGGACGCCAAAGAACACGAAGATCATCAAAGGTTCTACGATGACCGACACAATGACCGTGAATGCTTCGCGCATCATGTACATTGGTTCTGAGCTTCAGATCACTGTTGAGAACATGGTCGACGGTCTGTCGAACCCAGCGTTCACTCCGGTTCGTAAGTATGCTGACGCTGCTACGATTCTGAATGGCGAAATTGGTTCGGTTGGTGACTTCCGTATCGTCGTTGTTCCGAACATGATGAACTGGGAATCTGCTGGTGCAGTTGAAACAGGTGCAAACCTGGGTTACTCTGCAACTGCTGCTGCATACAACATCTTCCCGATGTTGGTTGTTGGTGATGGTTCCTTCGCTACTGTTGGCCTGCAAGGGTCTGGCAAAAAAGGTGCCAAGCAGAAGTTCAAGATCATCGTCAGGAAGCCTGGTAAGGAAATGGCCACTGTGCAGGATCCTTATGGTAAGATTGGTTTCAGCTCGATCACGTTCTACCATGGCTTCATCGCCCTGCGTCCAGAACGTCTTGCTGTAGTCAAGACTGTCGCTGCTGAGTAATCAGCCTTGAGGAAGGGGGGCTAACGCCCCCCTTCTTTTTCTTTAAAAACAACTCAAATGAGAGAAACCCCAATGAACATCAGTACACTCGCAACCGATGAAGCCATCGAGGCTGTCACGGCAATGGAAACTGTGGAAGAACTTCGTGAAGCTGCACAATCCATGAATCTTAGTTTCTCCGGTAACACCGGTGAAGGAACACTCAGGAAGAAAATTATGGATGCTTTGAACACTCAAGAAGACGCTGAATTACCGGACTTGGGCGGCGAAGATGTAAATCTCGACGAAATCCAAGACACTGCTGGGCCGGCCAACAAAGGACCGTCCTTGGAAGAAATCCTTGAGATGGACCCAAACCAAATCACTGACAAACAACTGCTTCGCCAGGTTGTCCGTGCAAAAGCTCTTCGTCTTCACCGTGTAAAGGTCTCAAACCTGGATCCCAGTGATTCACAGTTGAGTGGTGCGATCGTGACTTGTGTGAACAAGTTCACTGGTAAAGTCGCCAAGTACATCCCATTTGGTGATGAAGAAGCTCCGAACGGATATCACATCCCTGAGATCCTGTTGAACCAACTGAAGAATCAGAAGTTTGCTCTTCGCAAAGAAATCAAAGGCGGCGCCTTTGGTGTGAAGAAATACAAGACCACGATGATTCCAAAGTTCAGCATTGAGGAACTTCCGATGTTGACCAAGAAAGAGCTTGAAGACCTCGCTGCTCACCAGCGTGCTTCACACTCTATCGACAACTAAGAGGTTTCCCTGTTAAGCACAGGGTGAACAAACATTGAGAGAGGAATTGAGTAAATGGCCGCACTTGACACAGCCTGCCTAGCAGACGGGGTTGCGAACCAACTCTTTACCTCTCTCACCTCGGATGCTCCTACGCCTCCGACGGTGGACCTCTCTGGTGCGTTATACACATTCACACCTGATACGACCTCAGCATTATATGCCGACATCAGCGCAGTCACCCTGGAAGAGCTGACAGAGAAAGACCTGGCTGGCGCCGGTGTCTTTGATACTCTGATGGCCACCGTTGATCTGCACATCCAACGAGAATTTAAAGGGAACCGGATCACCGGGGACCAGTATGCAGAAGTCTATACACAGGTCATGACTGCTGTCTTGGGTCAGTCTGTGAGTTTCCTGTTGCAGAAGGATCAGGCTAAATGGTCCGCAATTAAAGCTCAGATGGATGCCCGTATTGCTGAGATTGCAGCAACGGAAGCTTTGATCAACCTGGAACGTACAAAGGTCGAGACCCAAAAAGCAATCTTTGACATGCAGAATTCAGGTGCTGAATACGCTCTGACGAAGATGAGGATCGCAAATGCTGATATTGATTACTGCCTGACAGAGGCACAGCGTGACTCTGAGGTGTACAAGCGTAACTGGCTCCTGCCGGCCGAGTTGTCCCTCCAAGAGTACCAACGGAACAACATGATGCCGATTGAGTATGCTGCAAAGCAGGTTACTGCTGATCGGCTTCTCCCTGCACAAGCTTCGATCGCTGAGTTTGAAAACAGGGTTCTCCAGCCAATTCAAGAAGGCACCGCGAACTTCAACCTAGAACAGACGTTGGTCACCCAACAAGCTGCTGCTGAATACCAACTGGATAACCTGCTGCCTGTGCAGCTGGGTAAAGAACAGCATTTGTTGAACTTCCAGTTGCCGGCACAAACCAATCTTCTCAACGAGCAGAAAGAAACTGCTCGGGCGAACACATTGGATGTCCGGTCGGATGCTCTTACTCCGATCACTGGTTCAGTTGGAAAACAGAAAGACCTGTACACACAGCAGATTGATTCATTCGTCAAGGATTCCCAGTACAAGACTGGTAAAATGTACCTTGATGGTTGGATCACTCAGAAAACCTTGGATGAGAACCTTGCAGCTCCAACAGAGCTGGGTGTCTCATCGGTCAGTGCAGTTCTTGCGAGCCTACGTTCGAATAACGCATTGTAAAGGAGAACCACTGTGGGTCTCTTTGGTAGCAAGAAGATTTACGTCTCGTCCTCAGTCTATAACCTGGCTGGAGACGAGGCGGATCGTCCCAACTTCCTAAAATCATCACTCTTCAGTGCGGTAATGAATCCGTATGAAACATTCCTTGGAGAGTCGATTGTCAGAAATTACCTGACTGGTCCGGGCATTACGCAACGGTCCTTCTTCAATTGGGCTGTCCGAAACGACATTGCAGGGATCCCAACATTGACTGTTCGGAATGCTGTCACTGTCGATCCAACTGTTGTGGCGCCGTACATCCCGCTTGCTGGGACACCTGTCGGTTTAACGACCGTCATTCAGACTTCTGAGTTGACCGACGGAGACTATACAATTTGGGCAGAGCAATACATTTTGGCCAACAATCCAACGGAGAACGGAACAGAGTGGGCTGCCGACTACGATTCGGATCTTCACCAGATCAACATCCAATACGAGGGTGGTGGTACTGTATCATTCCCCGCGGGAACGTTTGACAAAGACAAGCAGTACGTTGTGGCCAGATACTATCAGATTCTGCCTGCTGAGGTTCAGTCCTTGGTTGTTGGTGCTGTGACACTCGATGTGTTGACCCCTCCGTCGACAGCTGGGTACTCACTTGATGCTACAGCGAACCAGACAGCAGAGGGACCATATACCCTCAATCAGACTGTGACGGAGACCAAGTCATACGACAATGGTGATCCTGACATCGTGACCGTTACAAACCCTGTAACAAGTGGTCTGATGTGGGATCCAATCCTTCGTACATATGGGCGGATTGATTATCTTGGTGGGGATGGGGCCTCGGGAGAGACGATCAGCCAAGAGAGATGGATGTACCAAACAGAGAACCGAGAGGTTACGATCGATAATGTTGGTGAAACAACTTTTGTGGTAAACCCAAATGTTCCTGTTCCAGGGGTGACAGAAACAGTCACCACCAACACTGCTGGAGATTTCCTCACAGCAATCTATGACTGGAGTGAAGACACACAGGACACGATCCTGGAGAAGATTTATGTGACTCCTCAGATTTGGATTTACGAGGTTGGAACTGGCAATGCGACATTGGATGCTTTGGTAGTTGAAGCAACACCTACCCTGACTCCAGAATACTATCCATTCTTGCCAGTCAGATTGAACAACGTGTCGATCATGGATGCTGGATATGCCACTCTCTTTGCAGAGACAAAGAAAGCCTACCGGAAAGCAACCAAAGGGCAGAACATTGAAGGGGTTGTTGAAGAAGTTGAGGCCAACCCAGATATTGGAGACATCGATTATTCCTATATCCAGTGGGGCGTTTCGGTGAATGTCATTGATGAATCATGCAAAAAATATCTGTATGAGTTCTTCAAGAATCAGATTCCAAGGCAGAATACTTCCCCTGCAACCATCGTTGCATTGAAAGCAAACATAGCAGCCTATGATACTTTGGTTGCAGATCATACAGCTTGGGTTGAGGCACAGGATAACCCACTTGATCCTTTATGGGGAACAGCCAAACCTGGCGTTCCTGCTCTGGGAGATCCAGAGTCGACAACGATTCGTCTGATTTCAGATCACCCAAGTTTAGGCGGGTTTGATAACCGATACACCTGGGTCAACATCAATGAGACCAATGAGACAGGTGTTGGTAAAGTTGGGGCTGTCCAGGGTGATATTTGGTTTGAAGATGGGGAGACTCTCACTTGGGAAGTTGTTTCTGGTGGTGGAGTGTTGCTGTTTCCTTCTTTTTTGAAGACGACAAAGACTCTTAATGAGCTGATCTTGTTCAAACAAACCAGTGCAAACACATACACCAGGATGTCCATCTACGGGATGGTTCATGAGAACTTCATCTATGGTGGGAAGTCTGTACGGACAACTCTGAAAGAGGGTGTCGATGATGCTGAGGCTTCGGTGTTTATTGTGCCTCTCCATGCTCCGACGGTGAAAAGTCTGGGGATCAAAGATTTCACACAGATGGCCACGGCCAATACATGGATTACTTTCAACAGCTATCTGGTTGTGAAGAAGAAGTGGTATCAGACGTTCCTTGGGATGTTGCTGATCATTATCGCTATTGTTGTGATCTCTGTTCTGATCTCTCCAGCGGCCGTAGGCGGTGCAACTGGTGCATTGGGAACAAACGCCACGGTTGGTGCTGGATTGGGCTTTGCCGCAGGTAGTACAGCAGCAATTGTAGCCGGCGCCGTAACAAATGCGATCGCTGCGATCATAATCTCACGAGCTATCACAGAAGTATCGACTGATATCTTCGGTGAAAAGTGGGGCTCGATCATTGGAGCGATCGCAGGTTTTGCAGTCAACTACGGGATCTCGAACGGATTCGACAGTTTCACCATGAGTGATCTATTGCAGCCTGAGCAACTTTTGAAGTTCAGCTCGGCCATAGCCAACGGATATTCTGGTATGGTTCAAGCTGAGATTTCAGACGTTATGGGTCTTATGACAGAAAACCAGGAAGAATATGACAGAGCAACTTCCAGTATCGAAGAACTCATGCGGAGTCAGGGCCTATTAAATGACTTGGCATTTAACCCCATGAGCCTTACAGATAGCGTAGAAGGCAATGGTTCTGGGTCTTATACTCCTGAGCTACTAGACGAGTTTATCAACAGAACCACCATGACTGGTGGGGATATTGTGGATGTCACCCTTTCTATGGTATCCAATTATGGAGACCTTCAACTTTCCCTGCCACGGAGATAACTATGCAAAACGGATATAACGGATTACTTCCTGAGATTCCCGGAATCTCTAATGCTGGAGCAGATGCTGCTGTCGCTGGCTCTGGTCAGCAAGGTGGTTTTAGTCTTTGGGGAAACCAGTCGACAATTGAAGGTGTGGATGGTGTAAAAACCACAACCGGAAATCCTGGTCTTTTCGGAAAAGGTGGCTTGGCTCAGACGGGTATTGCCGCCATTGGTACTCTTGGTTCACTCTGGAGTAGCTTCCAGCAGAACAAGATTGCGAAGAAGTCCCTGGCTCTTCAAGAGCGGACCTTCGAAACCAACCTTGGGAACCAAACGAAGACGTACAACACAGAGCTCGAAGATCGTATTCGGACTCGTTATGCCTCAGAAGGCCGAGACTCATCGGAAGCTGATGCGTATGTCGAAAAGAACAAACTGTAAGGAATTCATCCCATGGCTCGACTTTCTATTGAACAGATCAAGGCTCCGAATCTATCGGTTGCCTCTCAAGCTACAGCTCGGGCTGGGGAATCCTTTCAACAAGGCATCTCCAACGCAGCCGGCCTTCTAAAACAATACCAAGAGGGCCAAGAAGCTCAAGGTGATGCCGAACTGACAAACCTCTTGGCAGGGGCAAAGACTGAAGAAGAATGGAATCAGAAGGTTGGTTCTCTCGATTTCAACTCGATGAACATCTCTGATCGTATGCGTAATGAGTTGATCAACCGTCGGGATAACATCCTGGGGTATGAGAAACAGCGTGCTGATACTGGACTGGTCGGAGCCAACACAGCTGGGGTGAATGCACGAACTGCTTCAACTCAGGCTGCCACCGGTCGTGCAAATACTGATCATGCAAATCAGCTTGAAGATCGGGAGTATGATCTTCTTCGTCGTGATGAGCAAAGTGCTCAAGCTATATTGGCGTACAACGCTGCAAAAGAGAACACCACACTTGGGGATGCAGATCCTGTTCCTTCGAGTTCACCTGTTGGACCAAATGGCCCACAGGTTCCTGTCCAAGGCCAACCCGTGAATGCAGGTGGTTCTCTTGCTAACCGACCAGCTCAAGCTGCTCTTGAAGCTCACCTTGCAAGTCGACAAACCCTAACACCTAGTGAGGCTTTGGGTTCTTTCGACACTCAGTATAACTATGCTGCAAACGGTGAAGTTGGAGTCACTGCTGCTGAAGTGAAGCAGAATGATGAGAACATGGCTCAAGTCATATTGGATCTTTCTAATACCCAAGTTGATCCAACTGAAGCAGTTATGCTTGGTAACAAAAACATTCCTGGTAAAACTGCAAAAGAACAACTTGCGAACAAAGCCAAGCTTCTAGCTGAGACCGGTGATGGTGGTGCTCTGAGTGCTGCTCGACTCGGACTTGGTCTGACAGGTGCTCCCCCAGATTCTATTGGAACCGCAGATACAACTCTGGCAGATATCAAAGAAGAACAGTCAAGAGACCCATATAAAGTCGCTATGAGTGCAGCTGCAACATACCAAGAGAACCCTGCTGGCATGATGACAGATGCTTTGGAAGGGCTTGGAGTTTCTGCCAAGCCTTCAGATATTGAGTCTGCAATCAACGCTTTGGCAACCAGTGAAGGCATCAGTCGGGCAGAAGCTGCTTACTCATATGCTCGTGCTGCTGAAACTGAGAGCCGCCTTGGTCGTCGTCTATCGATCGGTGGTGACAATCTCAGCAACAAAGAAGCGGCAAAGTTTGCTCGTGAGCATTTCTCTTCTGATGGTGCTGCAAAGTCTCGTGCTGCTCTGGCTGATGATGCAAGAAAAGCAAAGGTAATCAACGATACCACAGCAAAGTTGGGTCGAATCTCTAAAAAGATTCAAAGGCTTCAAGGCAACGGTGATACTGTTCCCAATCAACTACTCGTCGACCAAGCTGCTTTGGTAGCTGAAGTTGATGGGTTGTATGATAAATGGGGAAATAAAGGTCAGCCAGCTGGTCCTCTAGGTGGTCGACCTGCTGTTACTGCCCCTGCTCCAGGTATCGGTGCTCAACGACGCTCGAACCGCTAAACAACTTAACAGGACTGGTGTTTATGCTCCAGTCCTGTAAAGAAGGGGAAACCAGACCAAGGATCCAATAAATGGCTGAAGAGTACACCCCTATTTTTGATGAGAATGCTGCCCGCAGAATGGTTGTGGCCGGCAATGAGGGAAATGAACTTGCGAACGAAGAGTTCACTCAGGATATTGAAACAGCTCCCTACGGATACCTCGTCAATAAATACGGAAAAGATGTAGCCGACAGCCGTGATCTATACACGCAACAGCGTGCTGAAGTTAACCGCATCGACAATCGTGAACGTGATCTTGGCCAAGTAGCCGGGGACACTGCTCTTGCTGCTGGTTCAGGATTTGTTGGTACTGTTGGTTCCGTCGTTGGTCTCGGGATCGGTGTGGTTGGTAAGGGTGTAGAGAAGGTCACCGGTGACACGAGTGTATCGGAGTACGCTACAAATTACTCAGCCACTGCTGCGAAACTCACAGAAGCAATGAACAACCTGAAGTCCAGGGAATTACTGGATCGTCAAGGTGTATCAGGTGTTGAGGGTGCTCTCGATGCTGAGGACAACCAAGCTCAATACGAGAGAGATACTGCCGGCCGAGAACCAGCGTTGATGGATGACCTCCGTTGGTTGGGTCGTGGAGCACTGAACAACACTGGACGAGTTATCTCTGAAGGTGCAGTTGCTGGAGATGTGATTGCTCAGGGACTTGGTTCCCTTGGTCCTTCTGCAAAGATTGCCTCTGCTGCTTCAAACTTGGTCACAAAGAGTGCATCATTTAATGCAGCGAAGATCGCCAACCAGATTGCACCTACCCAAGGGACTCGATTCCTGGCTGCCGGTGCTGATCAGGCTCAACGTGCAGCGGTTGCTGCTGGTGTTGGTCTTGCTGAAGGTGCAGGCGTATATACACAAACTGTCAATGAGATCCTGGGAAAAACCCATGGTGAGTTGATGGCTGGTCCATCCGAGTACAAAGACCTGATCGCAAACAACGTAGACCCAGATGATGCAAAGGCACAAATTGCTGCCAATGCAGGACTTGGAGCTTTCGGTCGTCAGTTCCCACAAGCTATGGCTTTGGGCCTGATCACAGGTAAGTTTGAAGCTGCACCAATTGCCTCCTTCAAAGGAGCTGGCATTATTGGAACAGCTCGTGCTGTCGGAGCCCAGACCCTGGAAGAAGGTGGACAAGGTGCCACTGGTCAATTCAACACAAACATTGCTGTCCGTGATTATGTCGATCCGAACCAAGGTTTAGGTGAAGGCGTTGGACAAGCGTTCGCTGAAGGTGCCATTGCAGGTGCTGGTATGAGTGGGGTTCTTGCAGTTCCAAATGCAGCTGCCTCTGCTCCCGGCGCCATAAAAGATGTTGTAACCTCTCCTGCTGCTCAGAAACTCGCTGGAGCTGCTGTCTCAGGGGTTAAAGCTGCTGGTCGGGGTGCTCAGGCGGCTTCCCAGTCAAGAGCTGCTCAGGCTGTCGCTCCTGTGGCCAAGGCAGTTGCCTCGAAGACTGTTGTCCCTGCTGCTAAAGCTGTGGGACGTAAGGTTGAAGATTTCAACAACCGACCAGACAAGAAGATTCAGAGTCAGACCCTGGAAACCGCGGCTGCGGTTAAACAGTTGGCAACTGCTGAGTTGAATACTCCTCTCAGAGAGACTGGAGCTTTCAACGAAACCACGGCCGAGAATAAGGCTGCTGTTCAGAATATTGCACAAACACCCACTTCCGGTGCAGTTCCCTCCACATTCAGTGAGAACGTGAAGCCTGGTGGAACGGTTCTCGACAACGTGACTGGGATCATGACCTCGTTTGCATCGAAGGGTTTCAAGATCAAGCGCATGAGCGATAGCGATGTGCTCTATGCCTCACAGCAATTCAATGCTCTTCGTGACTCAACTCAGAAACTACCGGTTGCAATGCGGCCGAACGTGAAGAAGCTGATTGCTTCTCCTGATTTCAAAGCAGTCCAGGATCGGGCTGCCAAGATCAATCTGAATGAGAGCCAAAGTGCAGATGCAGAGATCACAGATCAGGTTGTTGCCGAGAGCACAGCGGTTGCGAAAACCAACCCAGTAAATGTGAACCCAGATGTGGTGAACAAAATTCTGGAGCAGGACGATCGCACTGACCTGACTGAAGAAGATGTCAGAGTTCTGACTGAAGCAAAGAACATCTCTCAGGCATTGAACACACGGATCGGTGATGTTGTTGAGTTCGTCAAAGAAGAGAACGTTGAGCTTCAAAGAATTGCAGACCAACGAGGGGACACACCAAACCTCAAGCCGTTGCCAACTGATCCTGTGACTCGTGATATTGCTGTTGGTTCAGACCTCACAGCAAAGGATGGGGTTCGTTCTGTTGCACAGTTTGTTGGTGATATCTTCAAAGGATCACAGACTGCTGACAAGACACTCATAAATGCAGATGGGCAATCAGTTCCAGTCACAGAGATCGGGACTGACTTCAACAATTTTGCCCAACACATGATCAATAAGATTGGAGCCCTCAATGCTTCATATGATGGTCGTAATGCCAATGGTCGTGGTTCAGATCAGACTTATACTGGCCTCGTCAAAGGCAAAGGCTTGGTGGAAGGTGCTGGAAAACGGACTGTTTATCAGGCTGGTTCTCCTGGTGGAATTCGTTTTGCTCGAACGGTACATGCTGATGCGGTAATGGTCGTCGAAGCGTACAACGCTGCTGTTCGTGCATTCCCTGAGTCTTTCCCAGATGGGGAACTTAGTGTCCCAGAATTGCGTGGATTTGAGTCACAAACAGATTTGACTGTCACAGGTGATCCACAAACAACAGAGGTTGATGGTATCCCATTGACTGAGGAAGAGGCTGACGCTCTTCGTCAAGAGAATGAAGAGAACAGAATTCCAGAGACTACGCTGTCTCCAGATGTCGTTTCTGAAGTGAATGACCTTGCCTCGTTGATGAGTCTGTTGGACATCCCAATCGAAGAAGGAACGACAGTTGTTCCTGATACGAAGACTCTTCAGAGGGATATCAAAGTTCTGCTTGAGATCTTCCGTCGTAAGAAGAAAGATCCAGCTCATGCTCTTGAGCAACACATGGACCGTCTCAAGGCCATGCTTTCTTGGGTCAAGTCTGACATTGTCAAAGACAACACTGATCGTGAAGCTCGTGCGAAGAAGAATGCACAGAAGCTGGGTGATGTAAGCTATATCCTTCAACTGGCTGAAGAGGTGCTCGAAGTCATTGAAGCCAATGATCCGGCTGCCAATGCTGCTGTTCTGGAGATACAGAAGCGTGGGATGAAAGTAGAACGCTTTGGTGCTGACACTGTGATCAAGCAGGATGGTCCATACAAAGGTTTGACTAATCAACAGGCATTGGAGTTGGCTCGTAAAAAAGCAAAAGAACCGACAACGGCGGTCGAGGGAGAACCGGACGCGATAGCGCCGGATGTGACCGAGACAGAAACCCCCACTCTTGAAGAGATGATGGAAGCTGAAACTCGTGGCAAAGATGAGTTCAGTGAGTTGAGCTACGAACAGCTGGTAGAGTCTGCGAACCGTTGGTTTGTAGATGAAGAAGGGATGTCCTTCGACACCATGGATAAAGCCTCCCAGGCAGATGTCCTGGATTA
>Ga0070748_1000311_pt1 | contig 24579 bp, 21 predicted proteins | sample VirMetDEL_Nov_12_FD_77015 | JGI IMG/M metagenome (GOLD analysis project Ga0070748, IMG submission 77015) | Aqueous microbial communities from the Delaware River and Bay under freshwater to marine salinity gradient to study organic matter... | ecosystem: Environmental > Aquatic > Marine > Coastal... | reverse complement strand
TATACATGAAAATAATTTAATAGAAGTAATGGCTATGAGCAGCTGGAATGATCAGGGGAGTATGTTAATTAAAACATTACATAAGTATCACAATGTTGATGCTAAATTAATTGACTTTAAACCAAAAACATTAGAAGAGTTAATAAATGAAAAAAATAAAAACAGATGATGAAGGTTTTCCAATTGGAGATCATTTAGGAGGTTAATATGAAGTGTAAATTTTATAATGATGGATGTGGTAATGGTGGATATTGTTCAGGAATGAATGCTGGACCTCCAGGATGTAGTTTCCCTAAGAATAAGTTAAAATCTTATCCTAAATGTAATGGACAGTTTGATAAATGTGATAATAACACAGGGCCTGAAGCTAAAAAAAGAACATTTGAAATAATCCAATTGGAAGATTTAATTAAAAAGAGAAGAATGTGAGTATAATAGCAAAGAAAGTATCTGATGGATTAAGTTGCTTTATAGAGATTTCTAATAAGGGTGGAGTAATACTATCTAAATCAGAAAATAGTTCATTAGAATGCAAAATAACGCATAAATACGATGAATTAGAGTATATAGTTTATCCTAATTCAGAAGAAGTATTAATAACTTTAGATTCAATTAATAATAAATTTAGTAAATCAGTTACTAGTTGAGAATAAAGCGTAAAAAAAGTAATCAAAAGATTAAAAATGCTAAAAGCCATGAATTTAATGGAATCAAATTTAGGTCAGGTTTAGAACTTTACTGTTATAAACAATTAATTTTGCATGAGATTAATGATTTTAAGTATGAGGAAGTTAAATTCACGCTTTTAGATAAGTTTGAGTTTAATAAAGAGTCTTTTGAGCCAAGTAAATCTAAAGGATTTAAAGAGTCTAGTAATAACATTAGAGCAATAACATATACACCTGATTTTACTTGCATTAAAGAAGATAAAACAGGCTGGATTATTGAAACTAAAGGATTTGCTAGAGCTAATGATATCAACAGATGGAAGTATTTTAAAGATCACTTAGTAAGAAATGGCTATAGATTAGACTTGTATTTACCTAATAATCAGATGAATGTAAATAGGTCTATAGCAGATATAGAGGAGAAATATTATGTATAAAGTATCAGAAGAGTTGTTAAAAGACATAAAGGCTTTGTTAAGTTGGATTCATATTGACAATGTAATAATTACTCCTAAATTACAAAAAGAGGCTGATAGGATAAGTAGTATATTAAAAGATGAGTATTATGTTGAGTAATGCTATAATAGATTTAGATAGTATTATCTATGCAGCATTTCATCCTAATAAGATACTGGATTCTAAAGGTATTCCAAGGAGAACTGAAGATAACAGTAAGTTTTTATATAAAGAGAAGTCAGTTAAAGAAGTCTTAGACTCGTGTGATTTTTTGATGAATGATATACTAACTAAGTCTAAAGCTACTCATTATATTGCGTTTTATAAAGGTGAGGATACTATTAAGAGTAAACTAGCTATAAATCCTGAATATAAGCAAGATAGAAGCAAAGAGTCTCCTAAGTATTGGAATATATGTAAAGAATATCTAAAGCTTGAATGGAAGGCTGTAGAAGTTAATGACATAGAGACAGATGATGCAGTAAGGATTACTAACTTAGCAGTTAAAGATAGCTTCATATGTGCTATAGATAGTGATTTATTAGGATTAAGTGGAAGTCATTACAACTGGAGAACCAATTTATGGTTTGCTAATACTAAAGAGCAAGAAGATAAAGCGTTTTGGTCCTCTATGATTACTGGGACTCATAATAATGCAAAGGGCATTCCTGGTAAAGGTATTGTTTATGCTAAAAAATTACTTGAGTTAAAACATCATTTTTATGATTCAAAATCTTTAGTTTTAGATGAATATATATATCATTTTGGGGAGTATGAAGGAGTGAAAGAGTTTTATAAGAACTATATTAGCGTGAAACTTTTAGAGAAATTAGATGGATTTGTAATCCCAAATTTAATAGAAGTTAGTAAAAAACAAAAGATTGGAAGAGAAACCAGTACAGAATGGTAGTAGAAAGCAATATATAATTGATAATGATATTAATGTCAATTATTCTACTATCTATTTATTACCAATGTTAGGATATAAAGAAAGTTTCTTTAATAAGAAGCAATTTATTAGTTCTTATATATTGGAAGATACACAAAAGAAGCTAGTGTTATGTTTTAATAATTCTTCAGATGAAGAGTTTAAGGGTGTAATATGGCAATTACAAAATCATAAAGATTTTCTTAGTGTTGATTATGATGATGATGATAAAGAAGTTGTAGTTATGTTTACTATACCTGAAGAGAGATCAGTTGATTTTAATCTCTTTAAGATAGGTAGATACACTAAGTTTTCTAATGAATATAAAGAGATGCTCTTAGAGTATCACGGAAGAAAGAGTGGTGCAGGAAAGTGTATAATGATGGTTGATTCATTATTTCCTGATCATTTAGCTAAGAAATACAGAGCTGATAAAATGTCTGCTTTTTATATTGGTAGTGTAGCAGTGAGTATTAATGACCTTCCTGGTGGAGAAGTAATGAGTATATTAACACCTGAAAGAGAGTATTATGTTTCTACAGCTAATTTAGTAAAAAAGGAAGAAGGTAAAGTTGGAGTTGAGTAGCAAAATATTATCAGATATAACAATTTTCAATAAGTATGCAAAACATTTAACTAAAGAGAATAGAAGAGAAACATGGAGTGAGATATGTGACAGGTATGAAGTAATGATGTGTGAGAAGTATCCTCCATTAAGTAAGGTTATCAACACTAGAATGGAACTAGTTAGAGATAAGAAGATCTTGCCTTCAATGAGAGCTATGCAGTTTGCAGGGCCAGCTATAACTAAAAATAATAGCAGGATATACAATTGTGCATTTCTACCTATAGATGATTACAGATCTTTTAGTGAGGCAATGTTCTTGTTGCTTGGAGGTACAGGTGTAGGTTATTCAGTTCAACAACATCATGTTGATAAATTACCTGAAATCTTAAAGCCTACTAAAGATAAGAAATATCTTATTAGTGACAGCTTAGAAGGTTGGGCTGATACTATTAAAGCTCTAATGAAGTCTTATTTAGGATATAGTAAATATAAGCCTAGATTTGATTATACAGATATAAGACCTAAAGGTGCTAGATTAGTAACAGCAGGTGGTAAAGCTCCTGGGCCAGGGCCTCTTAAGATATGTGTAGCTCAAATAGAGTCTATTCTAGAGTCTAAGAATAATGGAGAGAAGTTAACTCCTTTAGAGTGTCATGATATACTATGTCACATAGCTAACGCTGTATTATCAGGAGGAATTAGACGTTCGGCTATGATTGCCTTGTTTAGTTTTGATGATAAAGAAATGTTGGAATGTAAATATGGTAATTGGTGGGAAACTAATGAGCAAAGAGGTAGATCCAATAATTCAGTAGTAATACTAAGGAATAAAGTAACTAAAAGTGACTTTGATGACTTGTGGCTTAAGATAGAAATGTCTAATAGCGGTGAACCTGGAATGTATTTTACTAATGACAAAGATTGGGGCACTAATCCTTGTTGTGAAATAGCTTTAAGACCTTATCAATTCTGTAATTTGTGTGAGATAAATGTAAGTGATGTTGAGTCTCAGGAAGATTTAAATACAAGAGCTACAGCTGCTGCATTCTTTGGTACATTACAAGCAGGATTTACTGATTTTCACTATCTAAGACCTATATGGAAGCAGACTACTGAGAAAGACGCTTTAATAGGTGTTGGACAAACAGGTATAGCATCTCAGGCTATATCTAAGTGTGATCTTAAAGAAGCTGCTGAAGCAGTATTGTTAGAAAATGAAAAGACAGCTAATTTTATTAGTATTAATAAAGCTGCTAGAGCAAATACAATAAAGCCTTCTGGTACAACTAGTTGTGTTTTAGGTACAAGTTCTGGTATTCATGCTTGGCATAATGACTACTACATTAGAAGAATAAGAGTCATGAAAAATGATCCTCTTTATTTACATCTTTTAAAGTATAATCCAGAGCTAGTGGAAGATGATAAAATGAGAACTCATGATACAGCTATCATTTGTATTCCTCAAAAAGCTCCTGAAGGTTCTATATTAAGAACTGAAAGTGCTATTGATTTACTTGAAAGAGTAAAACTTTATAATACTACTTGGGTTAAGTTTGGACATAGAAAAGGTGCTAATACTAATAATGTTAGCGCAACAATATCTATAAACAAATCTAAAACATATGAAAGTGTTACGAGAGGAGATACAACTTTAACTTTAATGCAACCAATAGATGAATGGGAAGCAGTAGGTGATTGGATGTGGAATAACAGACATACATTTAACGGTTTAAGTGTATTACCATATGATAATGGTAGTTATGTACAAGCACCATTTACTGATTGTACTAAAGATGAATATGAATCATTATTATTAAAGTTAAATGATGTTGACTTATCTAAAGTTGAAGAATTAGATGATAATACTGACTTACAAGGAGAGCTTGCTTGTGCAGGAGGATCATGCGAAATTAGATAATAATTTAGATATAAGTAAATAATTGAATTTTAATGAATATCAAGACGCAGCTACTAAAACTGCAATATATGGCGCTGGGAACTTAATTGTTTACCCAGCGCTTGGGCTGGCTAATGAAGCTGGTGAAGTGCTAGGGAAGATTAAGAAAGTTCTTAGGGATAAAGATGGAGTGTTTACCGAAGAAACCAATAAAGCAATTGGTGATGAAATCGGTGATACACTTTGGTATATGGCTGCTTTAGCTAGAGATTTAGGGTTATCTATGAATGATATAGCTACTAATAATATCAAAAAACTATTAGATAGACAACAGAGAGGAGTAATCAGTGGTTCAGGAGACAATCGTTAAACCAAGACAGTTTTCTTCAGGAGCTCAACGAGATTCTAATAGTACTAAATCTGCTATACATAATCTTAAAGGATATACTAGACTTAGATTTGGTTATCATATGAGATTAGGTGCTAATAAATACGGAGATTCAAATTGGGAAAAAGGCTTACCTACAGATTGTTATCTAGAGTCTTTAGATAGACACCTAGCAATGTATATGGAGGGAGACAGATCAGAAGATCATTTGAGCGCAATTATATTTGGAATTCAAGGTTGTATGATTAATGAGCAGAAAGAAGGAATTACAAATGATTATTATTTTAATAAAAAGTTAGTGATAAAAAGTAATATTGAGTAATACTGAAAAAGTAATTGAATTCTTAAAAGCCAAACCTGGTTATCAGAAATATGGTTCAGCTAAATTAGCAGAGATGCTAGGGGTTTCTAATAAAGAAGCTAAAGCTGCTTTAATAAATGTTAAATCAAAAGAGGTAGCAAGAAAAATTGCTACTTTTAGAATCTTAAGGCATCAATATAAATTAGATGAATGTAAGAGTAAATTTAATCCTGATAATGTTATATTCATAGCAGATATACACTGCCCTTGGATGCTTAATGGATATATTGAGTGGTGTAAAAAACAACAACAAAAATATAATTGTGGTACAGTTATATTTAGTGGTGATATTATAGACTCAAATTCATGGAGTTATCATGAGCATGATCCAGATGGATTAGGTGTAAGAGATGAACTACATGCAGCTAAGAAGCAATTAAAGAAGGTTTTTGAGCTGTTTCCTGAAGCTATAAGTCTTTTAGGTAATCACGATTTACTTATTAGTAGAAAAGCTAAGACAGCAGGATTATCACAAGAGTTTATTAAAGGACTTAAAGACGTTCTAGAAGCTCCTAAAGGATGGAAATTTGTTCATGAATATGTTAAAGACAATGTAAGATATGTTCATGGTTCTATTGGTAATGCTTTTAAAAGGGCTGTAGATAGTAGAATGTCTACTTGTCAAGGACATCTTCATAGTCAAACATTTGTACAATGGAGTGTGAGTGAAAAAGATGCTATATTTGGCTTACAAGTAGGAGGAGGTTTTGATAGAGATAAGTTTGCTTTTGATTATGCTAAGCCTTTTACTAAAAAACCAATTATAGGGTGTGGTATTATATTAGAGAAAGGTACTATACCTATGACTCTACTTATGCCATTAGGTAGTAAATAAACAATCAACACCGCTTGATAAATCAGGCGGTGTTTTACATTATAACAATGCAAACATTAATAATAGGATTAATAGTAGGAGTATTCTTAGGTATAATATTAGAAGATGCTTTTGATATTATACACTTTAAAGATAAAATAAAGGGACAATGAAAACAATAGGAATATTTGCAGGTAGTTTTAATCCTTTTCATTTAGGTCATTTAGATATAGCTAATCAGTCTAAATTAATCTTTGATGAAGTAATAATAGCTAGAGGCTATAATACGTCTAAAGATTATTTTGATAAATTTATACCTTTATATAAAGATGAATATGTAAAGAATGAATACACTGGATTAATAACTGATTATGTATCAGAGATTGAAAAGTTAAATCCTGAATCAAATGTTGTCTTAATAAGAGGATTAAGAGATTATCAAGACTTAGAAAATGAACAAAAACAAATGTTCTTTTTTAAAGAGATGAAACCTGATCTAAAACATGTATTTATACTTTGCAATGATAAATACAAGTATGTATCAAGCAGTGCAATTAAAGAATTAATAAAATTTAATAAACATAAACAATACTTGCCATGATAAACTTATCAATAGTATTTACATTAATATTCTCTCACTGGATATTTGACTTTATAATGCAAAGTGATGAAGAGGCTAAAGGTAAGAGTTCTAGTAATTATTGGTTATTAAGTCACACATTTAAGTATAGTATATTGTGGTTTCCTATAATAATGGTATTAATGTGTCCATATGAAGCTGTAATATTTGTTTTAGTTATATTTATAGCCCATACAATAACTGATTACTTTACTAGCAGATTAAACACTAAATTATACAATAAAGGAGATATACATAACTTCTTTGTTAGTGTAGGATTTGATCAGGTATTACATTATGTACAATTATTATTAACATATTATTACCTAACAAAATGAACATAACACAAGAACAAAATAATGATAAAATTAAACCTTTAACTGAAAATGAAAGGTTAAGATTGTTATTAAAAGAAATATATAATTCTTATCACTTGAATGATTTAGCGAAATTAAGCGTAGTTTTAGATAAAGTTAGAAAAGAATTAAAAATAAATTGATACATGAAGATTTTACAATAAAAAATAAAGGGAAAAGAACTAGTTTAATTAATTTTGAAAGAGATTTAATTAAGATGGGATTATTAAACCTTGGAAATAAAACAAAGAAAAGTTTTAAAGAAAAGACATTAAAAGAGTTTATATATAATTATCTAGTTATATATAATAGGAGGTGGACTAAAAAGTCATTGACTACTAATTATGTATCAAATGGTAATACTCAAGAAGAATGCGGAAAAAGACGTTCTGGCGGAGATATATTCAGAATATGTAAAACATATTTCCCAAATTGTACTTTAATTCAAGTAATGAGCACATTAGAAACATTAACCACTGAAGAGTATCCAATGCATGAAAATATAGGAGCATCTGTATGTGGGGTTATTAATAAAAGAGTGTATAGAAATGATTTTTGGTCTGCAAAAGGGTTCAACTACGCACACAAAAGTAAAGATGAATTTAACAGGAATCCTGGAGATTACATTAATTTAGCGTAATTAGATATAAAATTAGATATAATAAAAAACAAATGAAAAATAAAACAAAGACAAAAACAGCAACAAAGAAAGTAACATCGAAATATCAGACTTTAGTTAGTCCTGGAGTATATGCATCAACAACTGGTACATACGCTGTTAGAAAGATGGTTAATGGTACTAGACAGTATAAAACTTTTACTAATAAAGCTAAAGCTATTAAGTTTTACAATAGTTTATAATAAACCTAGAGCGTGGGATTAACTTCCTGCGCTCTTACTTAAAATCCTACCATGAACAGATTAACGAAATTTAAAGAACATATAAATGATAATACAACAATAAATAATACTCAATATTTCATTATTAATATATTTATAAGCTATTTTGCAACTATACTTGTATTTATATTAGGTCAACTATTAGTAATACCAGCTATATTATTATGGGTACTAGAGCTTGTATTTAGAAAAGTAAGCTTTAAAAGAAAAGTAAATTTAGATAAAGTAATGCTTTCTTGGGAAAGTAAATTATTAATAAACATAAAATATAATTTAAAATTAGAAAATAGATATAATAATATAGATAGAATACAAAAAGATTTTACTCTTTATCCGCTTATGTCACTAGAAGAATTTATTATGAATTTCTTAAGGAGTTATAATGATAATTATGAAACATGGTGTGTAAGACAAGGTGGTGGACTTGATTTTATATGTTTTTCCAGTAAAAGAAGATCACTAGGCGATATATTCTTAATATGTAGGTCATATTATCCTAAATGCTCTATAATTGATGTATTAAAGATACTAATAGATCTTATAGACAGGAAAGTTATATCTGGTTCTAGATGCGGAACTATTAATAAGTTTGTATTCTATAATCAAAAAGGTAATTCAGTTTTAGAAGGTAAAGTTGAATATGGATGTGAATTGACATTTAAAGAAATAATTGAACATTATAAAACAAAACAATAATGAGAAGATGTGAAAAATGTGGGCGAAAAACCAGTCAGACAGAGTGTCCTAGATGTGAGAAAAGAACAGTAGTTGATGATATTATTGATATTGGAGTAGATATTGCAGTAGGAAGCTTAATAAGTGGCTTATTTGACTCAGGATCATCATCAAGCTCTAGCTCTTCTGATTCAAGTTCATCGTTTGGTGACTTTGGAGGAGGAGATTTTGGTGGAGCAGGTAGTGGTGGTGATTGGTAAATAATTAAATATATAAAATGAAAACATTAAATTTAACAGATTTAGAAAAAAGTGAAATTAAATACAAAAAAACGCTCTTCCCAGACAAACAACAACAATTAGCAATATTAGATGAGAAACTAGGAGGTAACTTCTATAATTTAAGAAATGTAGATGGAGGAAAACAGTCTGTACAAATTAAATCGCGCCTAAACAACTTTTTAGATTTAGAACTAATTATATGTGCTGTTAAGTCATTAAAAAATCTGGGTGTTAAAGAAATACAACTCTATGTGCCATTCTTTTTAGGATCTAGATCAGATAGAAAGTTTGAGGAAGGCTCTAATAATTATCTTAAAGATGTTATTTGTCCTATTGTTAATGGTTTAGGTTTTGAATCAGTAACTTGTATTGATCCTCATAGTGATGTACTAGAAGCTTGTTTAAATAATTTTAAAAAAGAAGATAATTTAGATTTAGTTAAATTTGCATTACATTCTATTTATAATAGTAATAAAGGATATTCGTTTGAAGATTTATTAAAGAATAAAATACTTATATCACCTGACGGAGGAGCTTTAAAAAAGATTTATAAATTAGCTGAACAAATAGGGTTCAAAGGAGATGTTATTACATGCTCTAAATCAAGAGATAATGAAGGTAAATTAACTAAAACTGTTGTTCCACTTAATATTAATGAAGTTGGTAAAGATATTATTATTATAGATGATATTTGTGATGGAGGAAGAACTTTTATTAATATTGCTAAAGAAATAAAAGAAAAAAGAATATATTCTTCTGCAACAATATCATATGGTAAAATCTATCTTATAGTAACTCACGGTATATTTAGTGCTGGATTTAAAGAGCTATTTAAACATTTTGATGGTATATATTGCACTAATAGTTACAGTATAGTTTCTGAATTTGAATGGGATGGAGATAAAAGAGATGTAAAAACAATAGTTAAACAACTTGATGTATTTTAAATGGATGAATTTTTAGTGCCTAATAAGTCTTTTTTAAGACTATTAGAAGAATATAAAAAGTATGGTTCACTAGTTATAGGGTTTGATTTTGACTCAACAGTCTTTGATTATCATAAAAAAGGAACTACTTATACTATGATTATAAATCTTTTAAGAGAATTACAACATATAGGCTGTAAACTTGTATGTTGGACTGCTCAAAAAGACTTACCTTTTGTAGAGAAGTATCTGACTGATAACAAAATACCATTTGATGGCATTAATGTCAATGGTATAGAATTAGGTTGGGAATCAAGAAAACCAATGTATAGTGCATTATTAGATGATAGAGCTGGATTAATTCAGGTTTATCAAGAATTAAAGTTACTAGTAGAAATTATTAATAAACAACAAGCTGAAATTACTCAGCCTTATACAACATAAATATGTACAATACATTATTTTATTCAGATGGTTACAAGGTAGGACATAAAAGAATGTTAGCTAAAGGAACAACAAGGCTATATGGAACTTGGATTCCTAGAAGTGTTAAACATGCACCTAAAGGTATTACAAAAATAGTTTCATTTGGTCAACAAATGACAATTAAATGGTTACATGATGAATTTAAGAAAAACTTTTTCTCTTTAACTAAAGATGAGGTATTGAAATTTGGAAAAGATATGAGTCTTTATTTAATGCAAGATTATGACGCAAGTCATTTTTCAGCTTTACATGAATTAGGGTATTTACCTATTAAGATTAAATCATTACCTGAAGGTATTGAGACAGGTCCTAATATACCTCATATGACATTTATCAATACAGTTGATGGATTTGGTTGGCTCCCTTTATATCTAGAGACTATTATAAGCTCATTGGCATGGAAATCTAGCACAAGTGCAACATTAGCTTTAGCTTATAAAAGAAATGCTATAGAATGGGTTAAAAAGACTGATCCAGCTAATTTATGGTTAACCGATTATATGTGTCATGATTTTAGCGCTAGAGGATTAGATCCTCATAGTATGTTATCTAGTGGACTTGGTCATGCTTCAAGTCATAAAGGATCTGATACATTAATTGTTATTCCAGGAGCAAGACATTTTTATAATGAATCAGAAGATGAAGTTGTTATTAATTCTGTTAATGCAAGCGAACATAGTGTTTCTACTACTAAAATATTTACAGTAGGTGAAAAGCAGATGATTATTGATTGGTTAAAAGAGTTTCCAACAGGTATTCTTTCTATTGTAGCCGACACATTTGATTTATGGAAATTAATTACTGAATATTTAACAGATCCTGAGGTAAAGAAATTAGTTCTTGCCAGAGATGGCAAATTAGTAATTAGACCTGATTCAGGAGATCCTGTAGATATTATTTGTGGTAAAAACTCAGTAATGTCTTTTGATAATCTTTATGAGGAATATTGTGGAGGTTTAGATGAAGATACATTATTTCAAGTTGATGATATATTATATATGTTTCATCCTGATGTTTTAGAAGAAACTCTTGAAGAATACGGTGAAGAAGCTAAGGATTGTTTTTGTCAATGTAATATTAAAAGATGTATTGAAGCAGGTTATTTTACTAAGTTTGAAGTTTCTAATAAAGCTGAGAATAAAGGCGTAATAGAACTACTTTGGGACACTTTTGGAGGAACTACCAATGAACAAGGATTTAAGGTATTAGATTCTCACATCGGAGCTATTTATGGTGATAGTATTACTTTAGATAGACAAGTAGAGATATACTCTAGACTAGCTGCTAAAGAATTCGCATCTACTAATATATTATTAGGAGTAGGATCATTTACTTATCAATTTAATACTAGAGATACATTTGGTTTTGCAGCTAAAGGAGCCTGGTTTGAAGTATTAGAAGAAGGGAAAAGGACTTCATTTAATATTTACAAAGATCCTATTACTGATGATGGAACTAAAGTTTCATTAAAAGGATTGTGCGCTGTCCATGAAGACGATCAAGGCTGTTCAAATCCTAGTGGAAATTATTTTGTTAAAACTGAATGCACTGAAGCTGAAGAGAAAGAGGGTATTCTACAAGTAATTTATGAAGATGGCAAGTTTTACAATGAAACAACATTAACTAAAATTAGAGAGAAACTTTCTAGTATTAATCAAAAAGTTAATCGTTTAGACACTGTAAAAGGTTAAAAAAACTCGTGGTTGGGTGGTTGATTGAGAAAATGGGAACAAAATTTTAATCCTTGAAAGGTTAAGATTTTGCCCCATTTTTTTTACTCACAGTCTAATTATTTAGCGTTAAATTCCTCTAAAGCTTGATCATTGGTCATTCTCCAAATATCTTGAACAGATTTAGCTCCAGGAGTTATGCCAGAAACTGTTTTATAAAATTTATTTCTATTTTTAAAGCTACCATGCTCTATTTCCCAATCTCCTGCATAGAAAGGATATCCTTTAATAGCGTAAGTAATAGTATTTCCAAGGTCAGTTAATAGCTTAGTCATTGGAATAGCTGTTTTACTAAATGTAGTTATATTAGCAGGGTCATAGAAGTAGGTTAAATCGCCAGACATTCTATTAAGCATTGTTAATATAAATTTAACAAATGGATTTCTCATTCTTCTCTTTCTATCTTCATCACTTCCACTTGTTAATCCAGCAAAAGCAACAATTGATGCAGTAGCCATAATTATTTCTATCATCATTTTACGCATATTATATATCTCCATCTCAGTTAAATTACCTTTTTCTAAGGCTTTTTTAGCTGAAATTATAGGAAGAAACAAATTTTCTAATGCTTGAATAGGGTTTGTTAAGCCTTCTTTTAATACCTCTCTTCCTAAAGTTCTATATCTACCTTCAGTTTCAACACCTAATCTATTATCATGAGGATTGTGTGCTCCAATTCTATTTTCTATTGCTGCTGGTATATACTTTCTAAATTGAGAAACCATTCTAAATAAAATATTTTGTTGCCAAGCAGCTGACTCTTTAGTAGTGTATCTACCATGATTCATATGATTAACCCTTTGAATCTTATCTGTAAGGGCTTGTTTTTCTTTATCTGAAGCTTTGGTATACTTCTCTGTTAATACTCCATTAGAATCAATGTATTCATCTTTAATCATGATACCTAAAGCTACTCTACTTTGTATCCAGTTTTCACCACCCTTTTGCATTGAGTAGGCATACTCTTCTAGCTTAGCTCCAGTTAATCCTTTTTTCTTTCCAGTTGATCTAACTTCTTCTAAATAAGTATAGTCATCTAACTCTTGTAAGAAGTTTAATTCAGGATGTAATACTGTATTTAACACAGAGTCTTTTTTACCTACTTGATTAGCAAATATTTTACTAGCTTGTAATAAGTTTTTATAACTAAAGAATCTACCACCTACGGCTTCTAACGTATTAGTAATATCTCCAAACATTACGTTAGCAAACGCTGATGTAGGATTAAAACCTATTCTAAGTAAGCTATTCCACCTTAAAAGTGAATCACCTACTTGTCTAAAGTCTATGTATTTCTGTACTAAATCTCCATTTTCATCAATCTTAGTTCCATAAACAAAGTGGGCTTCATCAATCTTCATTTTACCAATAACTTGCATGTTAATAATAGTATCTATCATTTTCCATAAGTTAGTTTGATCAGCGTTAATTAACTTATTAGAGTTAACTGAAGATTTAAACTGTTTTTGTTTAGTAGGAGATTCCTTATTATATTTAAGGTATTCTTGCATTAACCTTAATCCTGGTAAAATATCAGACATTTCTGAATACTGATTAGCATGCTGAGAGAATGCTAATAACGCATATCCAAGATCTCTGTTCTTATCAGCTGAATCTATCTTATCTATAAACTTTAAAGGCACTACATCTAAAGACATATCCTCTTCAAATGACTGTCCTAGCTTCCTAGTCTTAAACGGATTAGCTTTTTTAAGTGAGTTCTTAGTTGATATTTTAGCTAAGTTAGGTATAAAATATTTACCACCTTCAGTGTATGATGTTATAGATTGCTTATCTACTATCATTTCTTGATAAAAAGTGTAAAACTTCTCAAGCCCTGGAGTAGACATTATCTTAGTGTACTTTTCATTCTCAGTACCATCTTTATTATATCTCTTAACTAAAACAGTTCCACCTTTATGGTCTTCTATTAAGTCATCCCAAACACTTTCCATGTCTAAGCCATTTTTACTAGCATATTCATTAAGAGCATCTACTTCTGCTTGTATCTTCTTAGTATCTATTATATTTTGTCTAGCTATCTTATTTTGAGAGGACTTAATCTCTAATCCTATAGTTTTAGCAATATAATTAGTCAAATCAGCTAGTGATCCAGTACCACCAGTCCATAAGCTAACATCCTCATTTTGAGCATCTATTTTCTCTAATGTTACAGGTGTTTTCTCTGTAGTATGAGAGTTAACTTTATCTACTATATTACTATCAAATAATCCAAAGAAATTACGTTTAAGTCTACCTACTTCAGTTTCTAGTTCAGGGAAGTCTTTCCATGTATCTATTATATCTGCTATAGAATTTAACCATTTATCTTTAGTTTCTGAATATTCACCAGTTTTAAGTTTAGTAACATACTCCATAGCATCTTTAATAAGATCTCTACCTACTTCTTCATAACCAGCTTCTGTAGGATTTTCAGCTAAATCTTTTAACCTGTCTTTTAATTTAATAATATGAGCATATTTATCTGCATATCTAGGATCAGTTTTAGTGTAATTAGATAAATCCCTTGTTAATGTTTTAAGTCTATTAGTTAATGATTGTTGTTGCTTAGAGAATGGTTTAGGTTCTGATTTAGTTTCATCTTGTTGTGTATTAGGGTTTCTCTTAGATAACTGTATGTCTAAATCAGAAGGCATAATCTCATACCATTCATTTCCATATTCATCAGTAATAGTATTTACCTCTCCTAGTTTTTTTAATACATTACCAATTCTAACTTCATAAAAAGCTTCAATAGGTTTAAGTTTTTCTATACCTTGAGATTTAAGATCAGATTTACGTTTTTCTAGTTCTTCAATTGATTTACTATAATTATGTGAATCATCTTCTAGTGGTTCTGATTTATCTCTTTTAGATTCTTTATTTTCATACTCCTCTATTTGTTTGTTAATAGAATTTATTTCATTAGATAAAGTCTCATGACCTTCTATTTTAGCGGCAGTTTCTCCTTTAGGGAATAATACTTTCTCATACCCTTTCTTAGCGCTATCTTGTATAATAGATTTAACAAAGAATGTAACCCAGTTATTGTCTTTGTTTAGAAGTTGTAGGAATTTATTTTTATTTGAATCTTCAGTTTCTCCATAAGCCGCTTTTGTAGCTTCTTCTCTTGTTTTATAAAAATCATAAACTTCACCATCTTCAGGATTTACAATTATAAATGGAAATTCATTTTTATTTCCATAAGCATTATCTCTAACTTCATAATCTCTATGAATCTTCTTTTTGCCACCTTCTAAATTAGATAAATCCCTACCTTTTTGAAATAAATCAGATTGAACCTCTAGTATTCTACGAGTTTTAGTAGACTTTTTTTCAAACTCTTCCTCCTCTTCAAGAGATTTAAATTTACCTTCATTATGTAATCTCGACAACTCTAAGGAATTAAATTTCTGCTCATCATTTCTAAACCAACCAATACCTTGAGCAGTACTAAATGCAGCATGACCTTTGATAGAAGGAGTAATTAAAGGAGTAGATATTTCATTTTCAGTGTAGTTAGTACCACCTGGAACTGTTAGGTTGGAGTAATGTTTTGTGTTGGGTAGTTTTTGGTTATAAATTCTATAAAATTCTTCTTTAGTTATTTCTGATTTTCCACCTCCATCATCTATATGATGAAAAACTAAATAAACATCTCTATCACTATAATACTTATATATATTATTATTAGCATCAAATTCTATATCTTTGGAATTATACTTTGTTTGTGTTTCTTTAGTAGTATTAATCTCAACAGTATAACTTATTTGATTTGCTAATTCTAATGCTAATTCATCTCTAGTTAATTCTACTTTATAATTAGCGTTATCATCCCAAGGGTTTAACCCTTCTTTAGTTTTTATTTCTGATTTTAAATCAATATCTAATATCAATACTTTTTGTTCTTTAGGAATACCTAACTCTGATAGAATTTTATCTAAAGTCCACTTGTTTTTTTTCCCTTTATCAAATACTTGTTGAGCTTTATCAGACATTAGAATATTAACAGCTTTTAAAGTGTATTGAACTTCATTTTCATTAGGTGTTTTTAGTTCTATTTTATTATCTAAATTTAACATAATAGCCAACTCTTCTAAAGTTGTATTTGCTTTTAGTTTAATAGGTTTAATAGTTTTATTTTCATTACTAATTAATGAACTTAAATATTCACTTATTTTTTCAAGTAAATTCTTTAAAGCAGCTATAAGACCTTTGTCTTTAGATTGATTTAGATTATTATTAGCTAATTCACCTAAAGCTTGAGTAATAACTTCCTTCCAGCCCATTTCAGTTAGTTCACCTTTTTCATCTAAAAGTTCACTGTAAAGTTCTTTAACATAATCTATAATTTCAACACCTGAAGGAGAGTTCTTTAATTGAGATTTAAGAGTGTTAAATAAAGTCTTATTAGTATTTGTTATAGCATCAACAAAAGGGTGAGCAAACTCATGAAATGCTGTATCTGCTGTAAGTTTATTACTTGGGAATACTATGCTATCTTTAGTAAAGAAAGCTGGTGCTGTATCTTCTGTAAATTCAGATATATCTCTACCATTTTTAGCTAATCTCTCTAAAGTCTCTTTAGGGCTTAGTATCTCATATTTAATCCCTGTTTTAGCTGTAAGTTTATCAGCTATTTCTCTGAATTCTGATTCAAGTACTTGATTGTCGCTACTAGCTTTACTTAATTGCGATTTATTAGATAATCTATCTACTTCATTATCAGTTAATAATAATACAGCATACGATGAATTATCTACATCTCTTGAATCAGTAGATATATTAGTTCCTTTATAATGTTTCTTAAATCTACCAGCAAACTCTTTAGCAGCTGCAAACGTCTTAGATGAATTAGATTCTCTATTAGATCTAAAATTAACTTCTAATATATCTCCTCTTAATACAACATCAGATGTTAATTTGCTTGCAACAGCTATTGAAGCAGCAACAGTTCTACTTTGATTTACTATCTTTGTTTTATTTTCTTTTGTATAACAAGTCATTTATTGTATATTATATTAACTACAAGGAGTTAAATCATTAGGATTAAAACCATCTTTATCATTACTTTTTACTTCGTCTCTAACTTCATATTCTCTAGGCAATATAACATTTTCAGGAATAACATAGTTTTCTTGTATATCTCTCCATATTTGTTTTATCTCTGCAATTGTATATCCAGCTAATGAACTTCCTATTTTAGTAACTAAAAATTTATTTTCAGGATATATTTTAGCGTGATCATTAAAATTAAGAACTTCTTGATAAATCTCATCAAGTGTTGATGATTTTTCTATTCTCCAATTCTTCTTAGTTATAATAGCATATGATTTACCCTGTCTACCTCTAGCTTTTCCTTGTATTGCACCAAATTCTTGTTTAGCTAAAAGCGCTGCTCCTTTACCATGCACTCCTTCAGCATTACTTCCAAACACAAATACTTCATTTGATTTTAATGCTGTTATATTATCAGGCGTATATTCTCTTTTAGAATTTACAAAGGTACTACTTTCATTTGATTTATTCAAACTATTGTTATAATCTTTTATATTAGTAAGACTAAAGTCTTTACCATACATTCCAAGTCCAAGCTTATTAGCTCTATTAAGGTTAAACAGAGTAGTAAAGTGACCTAAATATTCTGCTCCATTTTTTTTATTAAACTCTCTAAAGCTAGCTTTAACTAAGTCATTGTAATATTCAAATGGTATAATACCTAAATATGTTATAGGGCTATTATTTAAACCAGACTGAAGTATACCTAGATGCATTAAGTCTTTAGCTAAGTTTTTATCATTCTCTTCTAGCTTACCATTAGCTTTAAGTTTCTCTTCTAATAACTCATTTGATATATCAGCTAACTCTCTAAATGCTTCGGTTAATTGATTAGATCTAAATGTATCTAACTTCTTAGAATATGTTTTGACATTATCATAGTTGGAGCCTTTTTTAGCTACATCTATTAAAGGAAACAATTCTTTAATTAGTATATTATCAGTTAATCTTTTTTCAGCGCTAGTTTTTTCATCAGATCTCTTGTTTTTTAAAGCTAATAATTGCTTAGCAATAGATTTATCTCCTTTGAATAATCTGTTTCTAGTCAATAAAACATTACTATAACCATAGTTTTGAACTATATAGTTGATAAAATCATTTTCAATAGTATTAATTGCTTTTAATTTATCTTTTCTAGTAAATGTTTTAAACGCAGCTCTATCTTTAGCTTCTATATCATCACCAATAGACATTATTAAGTCAACTATTTTATCGCTTTGTGTGTCATATAAAGGACTGTAAGTATCTATAGCAAACTGATCTTGATTAAAAGCTCCTACAAATGTATCTTCAATGATTTTATCTATACCATTGATGAAGTTGCTATTAGTTACTTTTTGAAAGTCTTTTTGTTTTAATCTTGACTCCCATATGTTTTGACCAACACCAGCTGAATCGCTATTAGTTAATCTAACTGCTTCACCAAATAATTGTGCTTGTTCTTTGTATGCTAAAAAGTCTCTTAATACTTGAAGCTGAAGAGCATTATAAACAGCACCTCTTTCAATTGATATATCTTGAGAGTTTTTTAATTGTTCTAAAGTTAATTCAGTGTTAGCTATTGGATAAGATGTTTTGTATTTATCTCTTATAATGTTTTTAATTCCATAAGGAAGATGATTATTAGTAGCTTTTAAGAATACTGCTTTATTAATACTATCAGCTTCTAAGTACTCTGTAATAATAGGTTGAGCTATAAAATTAGCTACATACTCAAACGGCACTCCCATTTTATTTAGATATAAATAAATAGGTAATGTTTCCATTGTCATATTTAAGAAAGCAACCATAGGCTCTTCGTCTTTAGCAGCATCCACAATAATATTAATCAACTGATTGTTAATCTCAGATATATTATTAACACCTAAAGCATCCTTTAATCCACCAAGATCTAGTTTACCGCTAGAGGTTTTATTGTGAGGTAGATTTATTGTAACTGCTACTACTTCTTTTTTGTCGTTAATATAAGTTCTATTAGCTGTTAGTCCACCAATTTGAGATAGTGGCCCATAAGCATTAGCAATAGCGCTAGGACCTACTTCATCTTTAGCTAACCATAGTTTATATCTAGCTGCTACTTTCTTATATATTTTAAGTAAGTCTGTATACTTAATGTTTTTAGCTAAATCTTTTTGAAATCTTAGGAACTCTTCTAATGAAGCTATTGACTCTTCTTTTCTACCTTTTAATACAGCCTCTTTATTTGCTAATATTTTAAGGTTTTTATATCTGGTATACTTTATATCATTAACAATTGGATCAATAGATTTAGTTGAGTTAGGTGTTATTAATGATAAGAAATTATGTTCGTGAGATATAACTTCTTTAATAACTTCAAGTATCTGATTATCATTACTATTAGTATTGTAATCACCATTTTTATCAAATGAAAATCTATAAGTATATAACTTATCATTATCATAGTCACTACCAGCTTTAGAAACTATATCTGGATGAGCAATCATTGTAGTTGAACTATCTTTAGGTAAAAACTCTTTAATAGTTAAATACTCATTGGAATTCATACCTTGTCCAGGAATACGACAACCTACTAATTCTAGTAATCTAGGATCAATTTCACCTCTTGTTATAGCTTCATTTAATAGCTTCAATGATCCATAAGTATCTAATAATGGTTGATAACTATCAGATATTGGAACCATTACTTGAGCAGGAAGAGTTTTACCAGTTTTTTTATCTCTAGTGTATCCTCTTAATGAATTATCAGCTTTAATATCTCTTGCGCCTATAGGCTCCATTCCACTTGAAGCGGCTAATACATATGCATCTCCATTAAACTTTTGTTTTATAAGTCTGTTACTAATTAATGACATTAATATACTATCAATTTTAGGCTTATTAACCATAGAACTAATGTTATATTTAAGTTGTTTTTTACCATCAACTACTTCAACATCTAATGAATCTATTATATTATCAGTTAGCTTTCTGCTTTCTGAAGACTCTGTTAATAATTTAACTAAAGCTGTAACATCTTCTATCTTTTTAGATTCAGGGTTAATACCTAAAGATTTAATAAGGTTTAATTTATCATTTACAACTCTATTATTAATTAGACTATTAAATCTATCTAATAATACTTTAGCTCCAGCAAAAGCTTCTTTACCACTATTAAAAGCATTAATCCAAATAGTCTTTCTGAACTGAGTTGAGAATATACCTTTTGAATGTGGATCAGATGGTTTTACTTGTAACCCTAAATACTGATAAGATATTGATTGAGTTTCTAGTTCACCACTATTGATATATCCATTTTCAGCGTAAAATGTATTTGCTTTACCTTTTTTATTAACAATTGTACCAAATTTAGATGCTGATTTAAATAAAGCTAATCCAACTTGTTTTTCTTGCATCCTAAGCAATATTTTAGACAGGTTTTTACCGGCTATCATTTGAGGAATTAAAGGCATTACACTGAATTTATATCCACCAGGAACAAATAATCCTTTAACAGAATCATGTTCTATTGGTCCAGCATACTGCAACTTAAGTGTTGTAAACAAAGCTACTTGATCTTGAGATAATAATTCTCCTTCAATCAACTCCCCTTCTTTATTATAAACCTGACTCTGCATTATATTATAAGCAATCTCATGTTTAGCACTCCATGTTGTTCCTAGTCTTTTAAACAACTCTTTATAGAAATCTATAGAGCACCAACCTTGTCCATCACCTTCTTCTGCTTTACCATATGCACTATCTCCAACATATTCACCTTTATTGTTTTTAATAAACCCTAAAGTATTATAAGCTATCTCTTCTTTTTCTTCTTTACTTAAATCAGACTTATTAGCTGCTACATATGCGCTAATCCAATCTTCTAATGCATTTTTTTGTGTAACAACATCTCCAAACACAATAGTATTCTCTTTACCATCAGCTTGTTTACCGTCTTTTCTTGGATGCTTAGAATTAAGATGTTGATCCATTTCATCTCCTAATCTAGGTAACTGTTTAGTACCTGCAAACATAGCAGTTCTTTTCATTAAATCTTTATAAAATGCCATGTCACCAGTAAATAATTTTACTTGTTCAATAGAGTTTATAAAATCAGTTACAATTAAAGCTCTAGTTAACTGTTCTTTAGTGTATTTACTAGTTAAATCTTTTGGAAAACCTAATGGATTATTTATTTCATTAGCTGTTTCATCTCCAATGGCAAATAAAGCTTTATTAGATTGATCTCCTATTTTTTGCTCTTCTAAAGCATTTTTAGTTTCTGAATAATATTTCTCAAAGAATCCATCATTAATATCTTTACCATTACCTTTTCTTACTAAATCATCTAATATAATTGGAACTAAAGTTTCAAGTACATGATTTAATGATTCTTCAGCTTGAGCATAAGATTGTTTATCAACTTTTAAATTATTAATTAAATCTTTTAAAACAGATTTATTATCAGCAGATAGCATGCCTTGGAAAATAGTCCATTTACCACCATTGTTATTATAAACATCTACATTAGATCCTAATCCATCTAATTCAAACATCGCTATTCTTTTGAATTCAGATCTAAAGTATCCTTCAAATATTTGTTTTAATCTAACATTGTTAAATCCTTTTTTAAAGCTTTCTATAGATATAGGTAAACTTTCGTTTCCATTATAATAATTTAAAGATAAGATATACTCTTGTGACTTATCAGCAGATACTATATAACTAGACTTACCGTTTAATACTGACGCTATTTGTTGTGTAAACAAATCTCCTTTTTTACCTTTTCTAGTAGAAAAACTAATATCAAGATTTGATTCAGCAGATGTATTAATACCGTTATGAAGCTCTAATTTTACTTGAATATTTTTATTTCTCAATCCAGTTTTAGAGTCAAATAATTCATCTATCCATAAAGAACCTTCAGTACCAACAGTGTTTAGATGAGGGGCTTTTTTAAATAAATCAATTTTTGTTTCTGCGTTATTAATTAAATTAGCTGTAATAGAAAGAGCGTTATTATCTCCAACAGAATATTCTGTTTTACCATCAGCTGATATATAACTTAATTCATTAACTAAAGAAGTGTTCTGAGCTTCAAGTTCTAATAAGTAATTTAATCTTCCACCTATAATACTGATAACTTTATCTGCAGCTTTTTTAGCTTTAACTTCATCAGTATCTTTATAATTATCTTTTATTTGAGTATAAAGATCTGTTAGATCGCCTTTATGATATGATATATATGTTTTAATAGCAGCTACAGTAGCATCTAATTTTGAGCTATCAAAGTTCTTTGAGCTAATAACATCAATGGTGTTATCATCAAATGTAATACCTAATTTAGCTAAGAAATCTATAGGCTTTTTAATATTGATAATCTCTTTATCCACCATTAATCTACCTTCACTATTAGCTTTAGTATGTAGGGCTAAATTAGCTTCCCATATAGTTTTAACTTTTTCTGATTCATTTAATCTATTAGTATCAACTACTCTGATATTTCCTTCTGTATCATATGTAGTAATTAAACTATTTGTTCTGTTTTTATTGAAATCTTGTAAAAATTTAGTTTGAAAGTTGAAGTGTTCTTCATCTAATTCAGCATTAGGCTTTCCAAGTCTCTCTAAAAGCTCAGCGAATTCAGGTTTAAATTTAACTAATGATTCTATTTTATTATATAAATCTGAATAGTAACTTCCTGTACCAGCAACATTTTTTAATAAGTAGTTGTATGTGCTAATAAAATCAACAGGAACACTATAACCTAAGTCGTTTATATATACAGATCCATCTTTATTAAGTCTTCTTAGTGACTTTAAAAGCATTCTTATTGGATTAGAAACAGATTCTAAAGTTGATGTAAGATTACCTTCAGAATACTGATCCGCTTTACTAGCGTCTTTATCAAGTTTATCTTCTTTTGATTGATCATTCTCATCAATTTCTTCTTCAACTTTTTCTTCTATTTTTAAATAGATACCTTCAGAGTCTAATCTTTTAGACCATATTTTAACTATTGTATCCCAGTTCTCAAATATGTATAAATGGTCTTCTATTAATTTGGCATCTTTAACATCATCAAGCAACTGATATTTTTCAGCTAATATATCATGAGTATTATTAATAAACTCATCCATATTGTTTAGTATAGATATTTCAGTTCTACCTAAATCACGTATGTTATTAAAGAATATAATATCTAAACTATCTAATACATCTTTTATAAACTTAGTTCCTTTTTCCTTAGTAACTCTTTTAGTTTCTTCGTCTTTATTTAAAACAGAAAATTCTCTATTGTTAACTAATTTAGATTTAGTATAAAAGCCTGAATCAAGTCTGTCATATACAGTTTTAATATCTTTAGCTGATATATTAAAGAAGTCTTTAATAGCATTTAATATTTTTCTGAATAATGTATTTCTTTTAGGGCTAGAACCTAATATTTTACCTGTGTTTTTGTAATCAACAAAATCTTCAGCTAGTATCTCTTCTAGCTCTCTTCTAGATTTACCTGGATGCTTTAAAGATACTTCAGCGTATAATGCATCTATTTCAGCTTTAGTTAAATAAAGTTGTGTTATAGCGTGAAAAGCCTCATGATAAAGAGTACCTTCTGTAGCTTTATCTGATAATAATACTTTACCACTAGATAAGAATTGGCCCAAAGCTTTGCCTTCTATTAATCCAATAAAAGCTTCAATAGGTATGTTAGGAAATTTCTCTTTAAACCATAATTTTTCTGATTCAGTTAACTTAGATAAGTTTTTTGATACAGAAACTAACCTAGTTAAAGGTTTTCCAGTGGATCTTGTAGGTATAACTCTCTTAGTTGTTGTTGTAGCTGGTGTAACTACAGGTGCTGGAGCTGAAGTTTTAGCTAAAGCTTTACTGCTTTTAGTTAATTTATTATCAAATATAAAGTATGTTTGAATAAATCTTCTACCACCTGATTCTCTCTCAGATTTTAAATCTGTTCCAAACCTAGGCTTATCACCAGATAATAAATATTCTTGGTAAGAAATCTTTTTACCAGTTCCAGTTATGGATGGTTCAGTGAATGATGTTCCATTAATATATTTAGTATTAGCATTTATCCTTTTAGTTGATAAAAAAGTAATAACTTCTTCAGCGCTTTTGTTAAATACAGCCCTATCCATAGGCCTTTGATTACCTAATACAAGCTCATTGTCTTTGTTTATGTATATTTGAAATTCAGGTGATGTTTTAGATTCTTTAAATGATATTATTTTTTTAATTTCATCAATAGCATTAAATCCTTCTTTTTCATCAATCTTATTCATGTGTTTTTCAAGAAGATCAAATATTAACATATATTCTTCTTCACTGGTAATTCTAGGTACTAAATCAAATATTCTGCCATTTTCAGCAGCAGTATATAGCTTACCTTTTAAGATAGGAATTCCAGCTATAGTATCACCTATAGTAACTACAGCTAACTTAATAGCTTCATAAGCTTTATTTTCTTTAAAGATTCTACCTAAAACAT
>Ga0070748_1000309_pt1 | contig 24654 bp, 33 predicted proteins | sample VirMetDEL_Nov_12_FD_77015 | JGI IMG/M metagenome (GOLD analysis project Ga0070748, IMG submission 77015) | Aqueous microbial communities from the Delaware River and Bay under freshwater to marine salinity gradient to study organic matter... | ecosystem: Environmental > Aquatic > Marine > Coastal... | reverse complement strand
GTTGATTGCTCAGGAACTGGGTGTCAGCCACCAGACAATCAGTGATTGGTTGAAACGTGATCTCGGGTAGTTAGTGTCAAGAAGCCATATCAGATAAACAGGGGAAAGCGGGGGAAGGACTGGGAGCTTGTCTATGGGCAAGTGTGTCAAGAAGCCATATCAGATAAACAGGGTGTTCAAAGTCCATGCGCTTATATGTATTTATTATTCATATAAGCATCTTTGAGCCTGTCCTGATTCAGCTCTGATTACTTGTGTAAAAGCCATATCAATTGATAACAGGGTAATGTTTGAACAAGTGCCTTCAACCGTTAACAGTCTGGTTCAGGGTATTGGCCTGAATTCCACTTTGCCCTGGTTCAGGGGGGGGAAGGTTCGCCCGAATGTGTTTAGCCTTCTAGACCGTAGACCTTCAGCTTTTTCACGTTTCCACAGAATTCGCGAATTTACCTTATGGCAAGCAGGCGGACTCAATACGCCGAATGCTCTCCATAGCCGACGTTGGTTTGCGCATGAGCCGCCTATCCAGAAAATAGTACAGTTCTGAAATCCTGCCAGTATTTTTTATAGTTTCCGGACCAATACGCGCGCGAGAGTAAGCTGTTCACCAAAGCTCACATCTAAAGCCGCGAACATAAGTATTTATGGCTTTGTGGTTTGCGTTACCAGCTACTTTCTTCCCAAAGGAAGGGGTAAGGCTAGGGTAATGCCAACATCGCCCCAGAAGCCTTAAAAGGGCCTTTTAGCCTGTTAGCCTTTGTTAACGTCCAGGGGGGGGGTCTGGCATTAAATAATTTTTGCGTTGGGGTTGCGTTAGGGGCCAAGCACACGCAATACCGCGTTTTAAAATCCAGAAGCTAATAAACCAATGGCTATGAAAGGCAGAAAAAGCAAACCTGTGGGGCTTAAGCTCGTCACAGGAAATCCAGGTAAGCGCGCACTTCCGGAATCGGCAAGCGTTGAGGTAAGGGATGAGCCGCTACAAGCCCCTGTCGCGCTAACCGAAGTCCAGCAAAGGCTTTGGAACCGTTACATCAATAAAGCGTGGTGGCTCGAAGATCACGACGCGCCTAAAGCTTTTATGTGGGTAGCGCTAGAAGAAGAATTTGAGCTTTGCCCTGCCGAGATGACGGCAAGTAGAATTGCGCAGCTCAGGGCACTTGGGTCAGAGCTAGGGTTCGACCCATCATCCAGATCAAGAATGGCAAGCGGCGGCAAACAGAAAGACCCGGCTGACAAGTATTTTGAGTGACGCTGCAACCCTGTATGCCGAGAGGGTGGTAAGCGGCGCAATAGTGGCGGGACCCTACATTAGGGCCGCATGTAAGCGCCATCTTGCTGATTTAGAGATCGGGCATCTGCGCGGCCTTACCTGGCACCCTGAAGAAGTTGAAAGGGTTATCGGTTACTTTCGTGACGTGCTCACGGTAGAAATTGAGCGCGAGGAAGATGGCGAAATGGTCTCGGAAGCCATCCCATTTGATGTTCACGAGTCACAGGCTTTTATACTTGGCTCGCTGTTCGGGTGGAGAAACAAACTAGGACATAGGCGTTTTCGTCGCGCTTATGTCGAGATCGGAAAAGGCAACGGCAAGAGTCCGCTTGCTGCTGGTATTGGGCATTACATGCTCACAGCCACCAAAAAGCTAAGAGCTGAAATTTACAGCGCGGCTACCGATAAAGACCAGGCGGCCATCTTATTCCGTGATGCGGTGGAGATGTGGCGCAGATCGCCAGCCCTTTACAATCGGCTTACTCCGTCAGGACAAAACCCTGTCTGGCAGCTAACGCATATTGCATCAGCTTCATTTTTCAAACCAATTAGTTCAGAAAAAAAAGGCAAGTCCGGTATTCGTCCGTATTGCGCCTTGGTGGACGAGGTGCATGAGCACCCCGATAACTCGGTTGTTGAGATGCTGCGCGCAGGGACCAAGGGCAACCAGCAGGCCCTAATATTTGAAATTACAAACAGTGGATACGACCGAACAAGTGTTTGCTGGCAAGAGCACGAGTACACGGTAAAAGTCGTAACCGGCGAAGCTGAAAACGACGCATGGTTTGGCTACATCTGCTCGCTTGATCCTGAAGACAATCCGTTCGAGGATGAGTCTTGCTGGGGTAAGGCTAACCCGCTTCTGCACGTTTCAATCTTCCCCGAATTTATTCGGGAACAGGTTAAAGAAGCGCAGGGGATGCCATCAAAAGAATCTTTAGTCCGCAGACTCCACTTTTGCCAGTGGCTCGACGGCGCTGAAAGCTGGATGAGTCGCGCGGTCTGGGAGCAAGTAGAGGCTGACTTAGACTTGACGGATTATATAGGCAAGGAGTGCTACGGCGGACTGGACCTTTCATACACGAAAGACTTATCGGCCCTAGCTTTAACATTTCCGATGCCTCACGGATTTGACTCATTCCTGTTTTTTTGGAAGCCGAAAGATGGACTGGCAGACGCAGTAAAAGAAGATCGAGTCCCTTATGATTTGTGGGCGAAGGATGGCACGCTCCTGCTCACTGAGGGCAAGGTTATAAAGCTGGCCCCAATTGGGCAGAAGATGGCCGAGATATCCAACAATCATGACCTGGTTGAAATTGGATACGACAGATACCGACATAAAGAGCTTGAGGCCAATCTAGAGGATTTGGGCCTAACGCTTCCACTGACAGAGCACCCGCAAGGATTTCGCAGGCAGGAAAAAAACCCCTTCTGGATGCCTAACAGCGTTCAAGAATTGGAAAATTTAATTGTTGAGGGGCGCATCAGAGTCAGGCGCAATGCGCTGCTGAAATACAACGTGGCATCTACTGTCATCCGACCAGACCCGGCGGGCACCGATAACAAAATATTCGACAAGCGCAAATCCCGGTCCCGTATAGATGGCGTAGTCGCGCTGGCCCAATCTATTGGCGTGGCTGTTGAGAGAACAAAAGGAAGGCGCGTATTTACCGTGCCGCTTGCAAACATTCTTGAGGACATGAGCGCGTGATTGAATCCAACTGGCGGCGCATTGCAGGCATCCATCTGCAAGACAATTCAGAGGCGGCGGCAGTTTGGGCGGCTCACGATAAAGAAACGGACGTTGTTCATTTGTACGACTGCTGCATGTTTAGGAAAGAAGTTCTGCCGGTGATTGCAGATGGACTTAATGCGCGAGGCCGATGGATCCCAATAGCTTGGTCAAAGTCGGCTGATGACATGTCGAAAGAGCTACTAAATCGGGGCTGCAATATGCTTTATGCCCCGCTGATTGACTCTCCCGCGTTTGCAGAAATTGTTTCACGCGAAGTGTGGGAGCGCATGAGAACAGGTAGATTTAAGGTCGATTTGCGCTTAAAGGAGTGGCACGACGAATACAAGGGATACTTCAAAGACGGCAATAAATTACCTGTCACCGGGTTTCCCTTGATGGCCGCAACCCGGCACGCAGTATCACAGATTGCCTATGCCAAGCGACTCCAGACCAGAAAAGAAAAACCAACCAATTACCCCAAGCTGGCAATGATATGAGTTTGATCACGTTAGAAAAACAAGTGCAAGAGTTATTGGCTCGCGTTGAGGCTCTTGAAAAGCAATTAGCCAAGCGCAAAACCCTTTCGGTGCCAGAGTCTAAATAAATGCCAAAAATGACCAACAGAGAATTGCTTGCGCTGGTAGATGCCGAGTTTTCCTCTGCAATGGGCGCACCTGGCGGCGATATATCCAGCGAGCGCACAAAGGCATGGAAGTATTACCTGTCCGAAGAATTGGGCAATGAAGTTGAAGGGCAAAGCTCTGTTGTAACTTCTGACGTTGCTGATGTCGTGGACGGGATCATGCCTTCACTGCTGCGCATGTTCACGACAGCAGATAACCTTGTGACCTTTGACCCCGTTGGTCCTGAAGATGTCCCGCTGGCAGAGCAGGAATCTGATTATGTAAGTTACATATTCTTCAAGCAGAATCCTGCTTTTATGATTATGTACACGTGGTTTTTTGATGCCTTGGTGCAGAAAAACGGCATTGTTAAGGCGTGGCGCGAGGAAGTCGAGAAAGTCACCACGGAAAGCTATTCCGGGCTGACGCAAGAGCAGCTTTTTTCATTGCTGGCTGACGAAGAATTAGACCCTATTGAGCGAAGTGAAAGCACCGACACACAAACGGGCGAAACGCTGCACGATGTCAAGTTACAGCGCACCTGCAAGGAAGGCCGGTTTGTAGTTGAAAACGTGCCGCCCGATGAATACCGGATATCCTCAGACGCCAGAACGCTTGACCCAAGTTCTGCTCGCATGGTCGGACAAGAGCGCGAAATTAAACGCGCTGATTTGTTGGCGATGGGCTTTGATGCAAAGGTTGTGGGGGATCTTCCCGCAGCAGGATCAAGCTCCAAAAGCGATGAACAAGCGGCTAGAAAGAACAAGATTGATGATTTTAAAACCGGCAGTAGCGATAAATCGCAAGATTTAATCCTTGTCCGAGAAGCCTATATCAAAGTCGATTATGAGGGTAAAGGCAAGCCTGAGCTGCGCATGGTTACGACTGCCGGAAGTGAAGTTCTGGACAACGTGCCCGCAGACCGACAGCCATTTCACGTTATCAGCCCGCAACCAATGCCGCATAAGCACTTTGGCCGCGCTACTGCTGAAAAGATTATCGACGTTCAGGAAGTTACCACAACCCTTACACGCCAAACGCTTGACAACTTGTATCACACGAACAACCCCGGCCACGGCATATGGGAACAAGGCATCTCTGATAACACAATGGATGACCTGTTAACCCGCAGAGTTGGCGGCGTTACCCGATTTGCGCGCCCGGTTGCTGAATCGTATGCGCCGATGACGGTTCCCTTCACGGCAGGGGCTTCTTTCCCCATGCTGGAATACTTCGACAAGGTTAAGCGCGACCGTACCGGCGTACACGCTGACAGCGAGGGGCTTTCTCCTGATTCTCTGAAAAATATCCAGACTTCGGTTATGGGCCAGAGCATGGATTTGTCGCGCATGAAGATAGACGCCATTGCGCGAATCTTCGCGGAGACCGGAATCAAGTCACTTTTTCAGCATTTGCATGAGCTTGTCCTGAAACACCAGGATAAAAAACAAGTTGTGAAGATGCGCAACACCTGGGTAGAGGTTGATCCTACTTCGTGGCGTGAAAGATACGACGTGACGGTCAATATCGGCCTTGGTATTGGATCACGCGATCAAAATCGCATGAATTTGCAGGAAATCAAGATGCTGCAAGGTGAAATTGTGGCGCAAGGCGGTATGGGCTTGCTGGTTTCGCCACAAAACATCTACAACACCGCCTCCGAGTTCGTCAAAAATGCAAATTTGAAAGACCCATCGTTGTTTTTCACCAATCCGCAGAATCAGCCAGCGCCACAGCAGCAAGACCCTGCCGAAGAGCTGGCAAAATTACAGGCGCAGCTACAGCAAAGACAGCAAGAGCTTGACGCCAAAGACCTGCAGTTAAAAGAGCAGAAATTAATGATGGAAGCTGAAATAGCGGCGGCAAAACTCCACGAAACAAAAGAAAAGCGCGAAGATGATTTACTGATTGCAATGGAAGGACTCCGAAACGAGGTTGCAGAAATGCGCCTGAAGTACAGCGGCGATAATCAACCTGTTACGCGCAAGAAGTATGACCCGGCCACCGGGAACATCGGGTAATGTTTATTATCGAAATCCCCGGAATTGGGGAAGTAGAAGTGGACAGCAAGGAAGCGCTGCAAAAACTCCAAAAGCAACTTTCCGCCTATTACAAGCACCTTGCCGAAATAGCCGAACGCAAAGACAAGATGCCAGAGCAGATGCTTGAGGCTCTGCAGAAGCTGCTGCTGTCCAACGATGCTTTGGTTAAGGCCATGATTGCAGAGATGCGCGAAATCAAACCACAGGTCACGGTAGAGGCTCCACAAGTGACGGTGCAGGCTCCCGCTCCAGTCGCAGAGACAAAACAGATTATCAAGCCGATTAAAAAAATAATCATATCGAAGGTAGAGCGCGACTTTAAAGGCCAGCTAAAAGCAGGAACCGAAATCGACGTAGTGAGATAGAGCAAATAACGTATGCAAAACGGCGGCATTCGATTATTTGGCGCTCCAGTCATCCACCAGCTTACGCCGTCAGCAGCAATTGGCGGGATTCAGGCGAGCTGGTTTGAAGGTTTGGGCCGTGGTTTCCAGTTCCATCACGTTACGCCAGCAGCGGTTGTAACGACCCAGAGCATTCAGCAGTTCCAATTTAACGCTCTCGGCAGAGAGTTTGAATTCTTCCAGATCACTCCGGTTGAAGTGGTCACGCCCCCAGCGCCTTCGGGCGGAGGGGGTGGCAAGCAGTACAGGCCGCAATTTGAAGCAGACAAAATCAGGATAGATGATTTCGATCTGCTGGACATTTTATACATGATTGCCAAGTCAGGGGTTTTGGATGGCGAATGAAGGCAAGGAAAGAATTGCTGCTGATCGTGGCGCGAAAGCCAGCGCACTGCTGCAAAACGACCTGCTGCAAGAAGCGTTCACGAAGATAGAAGAAACGCTTTTGACCGAATGGAAAAAAACCACCTCGGAAGATTCGCAGACACGGGAAGACGCATGGCGATCTTATAAATTATTGCAAAACCTGAAGGGTTATTTATCAAAAATTGTCACGGATGGCAACACGGCAAACACTCTCTTGCAGATCAAGAAACCCTCAATATTTAACAGGAACTAGTTATGTCAGACTCTCCCACCACAGAGCAAGTCACAACCGCAGCACCAACTGAAATGGCAAAAAGCTGGTCAATGCTGGCCTCTGAGTCATTCGGTGATAATTTTAAAGGCGAAGTGAATATACCCAAGCCCGAACAGGCGAAGGCTGAAAGCAGTGAGTCGGCTCCCGAAGTAGCAGAGCCTGCTGAAAGTACAACAGAAACAACTGCCGAAACGACAAGCGAAGAATCCACCATTTCTTCCATTGCCGAACTGGTGGAACGCTATGAGCTGGACGCGGAGTGGCTGGATACTCTGGAAATTCCCGTCAAGATCAATGGCGCCGAAGGTAAGGCCAAGTTATCTGATTTGAAAAAAAACTACCAGATTACTGAGGCTGCAGAACAAAGGCTTGAAGAAGCCAAAAATCGAGCAAAGGCCGAAACGCAAGTCATTGCGGAAAAGCGCGAACAACTCAAAAGCCAGTTTAGTGTGGTTGCTGAGATTGTCGGGCAAGCGGAAAAAATGATCAAAGCGGATTATGCAGGCGTCAACTGGAATGAGTTGCGCGTGAACGATCCCGCAGAGTATTCCGCCAAGAAAACCGAAATGGCAGAACGTCAGGCAGAGCTTGAAAGTCTAAAGGCAAAGGCCATCAGTTCATACCAGAACACGATGCAGGCCGCACAGCAAGAATCAGAGATACAGATGCAGGCGTATGTTCAAGAGCAGCAACAAATGCTTTTGACAAAACTGCCTGAGTGGAAAGACCCGGAAGTAGCGAAGGCCGATAAATTGGCCGTTGCAAACTACCTGAAAGACACCGGCTTTACTCAAGAAGATATCGCCAGTGCCACTGACCACAGAATGATTCTACTGGCGCGCAAAGCCATGCTTTACGACAAAGGCCAAAACAAAGCCGAAGTAGCCAAGAAAAAAGTAGTCAACATACCCAAGGTTCTAAAACCTGGGGCACCCAAATCAACAGACCAAATCAACAGCGCGAAAATTGCCCAACTACAGGCCAAGTCTAAACAGTCTGGATCGGTAGAAGATGCAGTGGCGCTCTTGAGGTCGAAACGAGGAAGATAACATGGCACAGCCAAGCAGCACCTATGCAACAAACGATATGGTAGGCATCCGAGAAGATTTATCGGATGTTATTTACAATATTTCCCCAACTGAAACGCCCTTCCTGAGTTCGGTTGCCAAAACCGAAGCCAAGAACACGTACCACGAGTGGCAGATTGACTCTCTCGCCGCAGCAGCAACGAACTACGTTATTGAAGGCGATGACGCAACCACTGACGCACGAGTAGCAACACTTCGACGCGGCAACTACACCAACATTTCTGACAAGGTTCCCCGCGTAACCGGCACCGCCCGCGCAGTGAATACTGCAGGCCGCGCTGATGAGATGGATTACCAAGTTCTGAAAGCGGGTAAAGAGCTGAAGCGCGACATGGAGAAGGTCTTGCTGGATAACAACGCTCGCGTTGCCGGTGATGATACAACCGCCCGCGAATTGGCTGGCGTTCCTGCATGGATTGCAACCAACGTAGACAAGGCCTCTGGCGGCACCAACCCAACCGGCGACGGTACGGATGCCCGCGCAGATGGTACCCAGCGCGCATTCACTGAAGACCAGGTTAAAACTGTTCTGCAGTTGGTAGCAGAGGAAGGCGGCGCGCCCACCATCCTTTCAATGGGCAGCTTCAACCGTCAAGTAGCGTCCAGCTTTTCCGCCGGCTCTACCGGGTTCCAGAAAGCGGAAGACAGCACTCTACACGCGACATATGACGTGTATGCGTCTGACTTTGGCTCGTTGAAAATGATGTTCAACCGTTTCCAGCGTTCACGCGATGCGTTGATTCTGGATATGGATATGTGGAAAGTGGCGTTTATGCCCGGTCGTAACATGGTCACGTCTGACCTTGCCAAAACTGGCGATACTGACCGCAAGCAGTTGCTGTCTGAATACACGCTTGAAGCTTGTAATCAGAAAGCCAGCGGCATAGTTGCCGACCTCACAACCGCTTAATCATCAATCGCTGAATAACGAAGCCTCCTAACGGGGGCTTTTTTATGCGCGCCAACAGGTAAATATATGGCAAATTCCTACCCTAAAAAGGTCGATTTAAGTCTGCGGTTCACAACCGCAATGATCACCGACGTTTCAACACCGGGCCAGATTTATGTGGTTCCCGGTTTTAACGGCAGGATCAAGAAAATATCAACCGTGTTAAACGGCGCTATTACCGTTGCCGACTCCATTCTCGGCGCAAAGATTGCCGGCACTGCAGTAACTGGTAGCGCTATAACGGTTGCCTATTCAGGCTCCGCAGCAGGCGATGTGGATTTCTGCATACCGACTGGAGCAAACAAGTTCACGGATACGCAGGCCATAGAGCTTGAAACCGATGGAGCATCAACTACTGCGGCAAACCTTGTTGTTACTTTCGAGCTGGAGCCGCTGTAATGAAATTACTCGGAGCTGAAGCAATCCGGGGCGGCATTGAAAAACACTGGCTGCATACCGGCGACGATGGGAAGGATCGTATCACGATTGAAACTATCGTTGATGTGCAGCCGCTGCTAAAACGCAACGCTGCGGAATTGTCTTTGGCTACTGAGTCTTATAAAGGGGATATGCACAAGGTTGCCTCTATCCCCGTTATTGTTATTGAGCAGATGTGCACGCTGCACAAAATACCCTTTGGCGAATTAATGTCTTCAAAAACAGACAGAGCTAAAAGAATCTGGAATGACTTGTTAAATGGCCGCGATTTCCGCGCATTCAGAACAAAACCGGGAGTGGTCAAGGTCTAATGGCTCTAACTACTTATTCAGATTTAAAAGTCGAGATTGCAGACCACCTTGACAGGGATGACTTGACCTCGAAAATTGACACCTTTATTGATCTTGCCGAGTCTCGCCACAAGCGGGATATCCGGATCAGGCAGATGATCACGCGCAGCGCCATTACCGTAAATGCGCGGTATGTATCCTTGCCAACAGGATTTCTTGAGGGTATCAGCCTTCGCTTGCTGACTAATCCTGTAACCACGCTCAGCTTTTTAACCATCGAGCAGATGGCTCAATATCGGCAGGAAACTACAGGCAAGCCAACATTCTACACAGTCAGCAATGAGCTGGAATTTGATGTGGCGCCTGGTGAGTCCTACAGCGGCGAAATTCAGTACCACAAGGCTTTCACCGCCTTGTCAGATGACAACACAACCAACGATCTGCTTACCCGTGCGCCAGACGCTTATCTGTACGGCGCTTTGATCGCGTCAGCTCCCTACCTGTTGAATGATGAGCGGCTGGTGACATGGGGCCAACTTTACAAAGACTGCATTGATGGTCTGACGCAGGCCCGCAGGCAAGAGCGCAGTATAGGCAGGCTTACGTCTCGCGTGTATGGTGCCACTCCTTAATGGCCATTTTAACGTTCTCGGAATGGACGCCAGATGCGGCTGATCTTGGCAGTGCTGGCGCGATTACCGCAACCAACGCGCTGCCCAGCAGGGACGGTTACAAACCGTTTAAATCGCTTAGTGTTCTAACAACCGCAATCAGCTCGCGCCCGCGTGGAGCGATTGAGGCCTATGACCGCGATAACGTCTCATATCAGTATGTTGGCAACGAAACAGCTTTATATGAGCTTGATTCTGACAATCTGACATGGACCGATGTTTCCCTTGCTCCCTATACAACAGGCGCAGACGAAGTGTGGGAATTCGCACGATGGGAAAACAAAATACTTGCGGTTAATTTCAGCAATAACCCGCAGCAGATCACGATGGGTGCCGCAGCCTTTTCAAATCTGACCACTGATTTCAGGGCGAGACATATTGGCGTTGTTCGTGATTTTGTGGTGATGGGCAATACTTACGATGCCTCAGATGGAAACGCGCCAAACAGAATTAGATGGTGCGGCATTGGCGATGAAACAGACTGGACGGTATCAGCCAGCACCTTGGCCGATTACCGCGACCTCACCACAGGCGGGCCGATATATAAAATCATCGGCGGCGAAGTGGGGATCATTGTCTGTCAGCGCTCCGTATTTCGGATGTCGTTCATTGGGTCTCCTGTTGTATTCCAGATTGATGAGATTCTTCCTGATATCGGCGCTATATCTGCAGGCACTGTATGCAACCTTGGCAGTAATACCTATTTCGTTGCAGAGCAGGGGTTTGTTGAATTAACCAACGGCGGGACCGGCGTTAATTACATAGGCGCTGGAAAGGTCGATCAGTTTTTCTTCGATGATCTCGATCCGGATTACCTCAGCCGGATATCCTGTATCGCTGACCCTACCAGTAACCGAATAGCGTGGGCTTACCCTGGATCGAGCAACACAGACGGGAGGCCAAACAAAATAATCATTTATGACCGCACGTTTGGAAAGTGGACGCTGATAGAGGAAGAAATTGAGTTGCTTGTAAGGTCGAAAGGCGTCGGCATTACCTTGGATGAGCTGGACTCTCTTGGCTACCCTGATATTGATTTGATGGATGTCTCGCTTGATTCTGATCTGTTTAAGCGGGCGTCATCGCAGCTTGCGGCCTTTGACGGGGATTACAAACTTGGGTTCTTTCGTGGCGTGAATAAAACCGCGACAATTGAAACGCGGGAGAGCGAAATATATGCAGGCGCAAACACGTACTTAAATGCTTTCCGCCCGCTGGTTGATCGCGGCACTGTGACTGCAGAGGTCGGATCAAGAGGCAGGTTATCAGACGATGTTACCTATGGCTCATCACTCACACAGTCCGCATCTGGAAAGTTCACCACGCGCAACAATTCGCGCTATCACCGCATCAGGCTGACCATTTCCGGCAATAACTGGACAGACGCCCTTGGGGTTCAGGTTGATCCTGCTGATGCGCGAAAAGCAGAGGGCCGGGCTTAATGCCGACAATAGCCAATCAGCGCCCAGATGTTCCGCTCGATAGCGTAGACGAAAAAGCGCACAGACGCCAGATTGCAGCGCGCGCAAATGCAGGACTTCCTCTTGATGGCAGCCGGTCAATGACTTACCCGTTGCCTCTTATGTCTTACACGGTCGCAGGAGTTCCCAGCGCAGCGTTATGGGAAGCGAGCTTGATTTATGTGTCCAACGAAACAGGAGGCAAAACGCTTGCTTTCAGCGATGGCACAAATTGGCGTCGCGTTCAGGATCGCGCCGTAATCGCGTGATTAGCGCAGTTACCCCAGAGTCCGTTGATTTTGTCTGGATGTCGGTTAGACCGATGATTCAAAAAGCGCTCCGCTGTCACGCGGGCAGACACATGACAGAACAATATTATTATGACGCAGTTAAAGCGGGATTTATGGCCATGTGGGTATGCCACGAGGCCGAAGAAATAATTGCAGCCGGGATATTTTCCATCCAGAACCACCCGGCACAGAAGGTCTTGCTTGTTGAATTGCTTGCTGGTCGGAATATGAGCGCATGGCTAGATAAGGTCGAGCCATTGCTTAAAGAGTACAGAGACCTGATAGGGGCAACCACCATTGAGGCTTCATGCCGCCCCGGACTCGTAAAAAAATTAACAAGGTGGAAAGTTAAATCCACCCTGATGGAGTTAACTTAATGGGTTCCAGTAGCAAAGACCAAACGGTCACACAAAAGACGGACATCCCCGCATTTCTGCAGCCGTATATGCAGAATCAAGCATCCATGTCCAACGATGCGTTGATAAGTTTGCAGAAACAGCTTTCCGGCGCTGGCGCGGATCAGCTTGTTGCGCCATTCAACCAGAACCAGCGGCACGGCCAACAGATGGCGATTGATGCCGCAGGTAATGCAGTAACGAATTTTAACGACCCGAACGGCGCAGCGCAGACAGGAATGAATGTGCTGAAAAACGCAGCACAAGGCGGCTGGTTGGGCAAAATGCTGCCATCCTATGAAAAGGGAATTGACGCCGCCATCAACGCGCCGAATCTTGCTGGCATTGATCCGGGTATGTTGTCTCAGTTTGCCAACCAGGGTTATCAGCTCGATCCGGCTTCACTGGCTGCGCTTCAAGGCACGGCAAGCGGTAACGGACTCTATGGATCAGCCGGTTTCGATGAGGCAGTGCAAGCCTCCATGCGGGCAGCGCGGCCAAGCATTCTCTCTGGTTACGCACAAGGCGGATCAGGCGCAATCAAGGGCGGTCTGGCACAGATTGGGATGCAGCAGGCGGCGTCTGATTCCTTTGCGCGACTGTACGGCGATGAGCGAGGAAGGCAGATGGCCGCGGCCTCTCAGCTTGGCAGTTTTGGTCTAGCAGGCCGGGGCCAGCAAATCGACGCTGCAGGCCAAACGTTTCAGGGCGGCATTGCGCAACGCGGCCAAGATATAGATCAGCAGTCGCTGCGCAATCAAGCGGTGATGTCATTGGGAGGGCTTTTGAGCGCCGAACGATCAAGGCAGTTACAGTCTGCCCAAAACTTGCCCTCCCTGAGCTTGCTTGGCTCTCAGCTTGAGCAGCAGCAGGCTAATACGCTTATGGATGTGGGTGATCAGCAACAGCAGCTAGAACAGCAGCAGCTCACCGCTCCGATGACCGCGCAGCAGATGATGATTGCGGCTTTAAACGGAGCGCCAAACTTCCAATCTTTGATGGGGCAGCAGTCCACGCAGCCAGTGACTCGCAATAGAGGCGCGGGAGCTATTGGAGGCGCTGCGTCTGGCGGGCAAATAGGCTTCCAGATTGGCGGGCCTTGGGGCGCGGCTGGCGGCGCGGCAATCGGTGGATTATTGGGAGCATTCGGCTAATGGCAATGAATTGGAAAGGCCTGCTTGATAGCGGGGCGCTCGGCGATTTCGGCACAGGACTGCTCGCAAACTCTGGCTACTCCACTACGCCCGTTACCTTTGGGCAAGCCTTAGCGGGCGGAATGCAAAACATGAATCAGCGCCAGAAAGAGCGCATGGAAATGGAATTCGCGCGCAACAAGCTGGAGCAGGAACAGGCAAAAGCCAAAGCAATGAAGGAAATGTCTGCCTTGATGCAGCCCGGTCAAACTCCCGGACCTGTATCGGTGCCGACGCCAGCGCCTTACACAACACCGCAGGGGCAGGCTCAGATGATGGGCTTGCTTGGTCAAGTAGCGCCGGAAGCGGTGGCGCAGGGCTTGTTGGCCCAACAGTTCCAGAAAACAGAAGCGCCGAGGGTATCGACTGACTACAACACTTTTAAAGAACTGTATCCGGAACTGCAGGAAGGCACTCCCGCATTCCGAGATCAATTCCTGACGTTCACGGCGGAATCCGACCCCACTGGAGCCTTGATGGATCAGGCGCAGCTTGCCCTGTTGACCCAAGAACTGGCAGCGGCGAGAGAGTCCAGAGCAGAAAAAACCGAAACTGCCACACAAGAAAGATCATCTACTGTGCGCCACGTAATTCAAGACGTTTCCAAACTAAAAGAAATGGCTGACCTGAACAGCAGACTGGAAGGCACAGCTCTTGAAACTGGTTTGCCTATGCCAGAGCTGCGCAGGGCGTGGGCTGGTGGTGTTCAGGCGCTGCAATCCCTTACCGGCGGCGACACGTCCAAGGCCGAAGCTCTAAAGGCTGACTTTGACCGATTTAACAAGCTATCCACCGACTTCGTGGTTGGCTCGCTTGATCGGCTTGCTGGTACCGGCGCAATCACGGATACAAAATTCCAGGCTCTCATGAGTTCTAACGCCAGCCTTGGCGCGTCACCTGGCGCAAACAATCTGATCATTGCCGACAACATGGAAGCCTTGCTTGATGCTGCTGAAATTGAGGATATCGGCATTAAGGATGCTGCAAACCTTCGATCACTGATCGGCACCTTGCGCGGAACCCGATCAACAACGCCAAACGCACCGGCGAGTGCGATATTAAACCCATCGGGGTCATCTTCTGAAATTGACGCCCTTAACGCAGAAATTCAGGCACTAGAAGCTCGGTTGAGGGGCCAATAATGGCATTACCACAAGGGGCTGATACGGTTGGGGAGCTGTTCGACGCGGGAGCATTGCCGCAACAACAAACCGACCTTGTGAAACTGAAAAGACGCAAGGTTGAATTACTGCAAGCGCTTGCCGACAAAATGACCGGCTACCCTGTCCCAAGAAATTACACCAACCCGGATGACAGTGGAAAGGCCTTTGCGCGGGCTGGATTAGAGCGTTTCACCAACAACATTACCGGCCTGCCTGATCTTGCCGTAACTGCTTTAATGTCGATTCCCAACAAAGTTATTAATGATGCTAAAAACTTCGGCAACCTTCCTGAGTTGCTGGGCTATCCGCGCACCACACAAGGCCCGCTTCCCAAGATGGGAGAAAGGGTTATTCCCGGTATGCCAGATGCAATGACCGTCTTTGCAGGCGCGCAGAGGCTTGGGGAAGGCGTCGCTGCGCTCACAACCGGGGATTGGAGCCAGTTCAAACCCGATCCGCGCGCACAGCAGCAGCTCATATCTGAAGGGATGGCGCAAAAAAATCCGATTGCTACAATGGCGGGCGGCATTGCTGGCGATGTCGCAACACTCGGCGCTTTGCGGAATCCTGTGGCTGGTGATCGAGCAATGGCGCACGTAAATCAGAAGCGCGCACTGATCGCTAAAGAGGCGGATCAGCTTGCAGCCAAAGAAGCGCTTGTTGCCAACAAAGCAACAGACCTTTCTGCCCTCGGTATTGAGTTTGCCCCATCCCTTAAATCCGCGCTCACAGCATTACCAAAGACATCAAAAGGATTTTCTACCCTACTTAACCAAACCGGCAGGAGCGCAGAGGCTGGGGTGGAAGGCGCGGTACTTTCAATATTAAACGATGGCGATCCTATGGAAACCGCAGCATTTGCGGCAGGAGGACAAGCGGCAGGCTCCCTTATGTTGGGCGGGCTAACCGGATTGTTTAGCGGTGGGCCGCTTGCCATTGGCAGCAAACTGGCGCTGTCCGCTGTATCGGTTGGCGCAATCCTGCAAACGGTGAAGTCGGTTACACCGGGAGGGCAGGACTTCAGCCTTGAATCTGTTGAATCAGGGTTTAACAAGGTCGCGCTTGGCGTTGCCGCTGGCGCTATCGCGGGTATTGCAGGAGCTGGCAGGGTAACAAGTAAATTTCCTGTCACTGCACTGCCGAAGATAGCAGATGCAATTTCAGCTTTGCCACGCGCAGCCACTCTATCAGTTTTGAATGACGCGCTAAACAACACGCAAACCGAAAAAGTAATCAGCCAGCTCGCGCAAGACCCAAACTATTTTGGCCCCGCAGCAGGACGCAGACTTGAGCGCGCATTCCGCAATCCTGATATTTCCATTAACTCCGTCATTGAAGACCTAATGGAGCAAAAACCATTCCGCGAAAAACTCGCACAACTGGACGCTAAAAAATGAGTAACGTTTCGTCTTGGAGTACAACAGCAGGCAGTAACAATTCCACGCCCCCCAATGGCTGGCCGGAAGGCATGGCCCCCAGCGCAGTGAATGACGCGGCTCGTGAAAATATGGCGGCACTCGCCAAAGTCTACAAAGACCAGCAAGGCACGATTGTAACGGCAGGCACAAGCACTGTTTACACGTTGGCAACCAACAATGCTCACGCAACTCTTGCCGCACAGGGCCTGATGGTATTCCGGGCGCATGTGGCTTGCGGCGCTTCTCCCACCTTGAACGTGGACGGCCTTGGGGCTAAAACAATCCGGTCACGAGGCGCCGCACTTACTTCTGGCGCACTGCTTTTAAATGATCACTATGCTGTCACGTATAACGCGACGGATGATGCCTACGACCTGCACACCTTGCCAGCAACACTGAATGGCCTGATTGCAAACGGGCTGACATATCCCACGGTTGATGGCACGAACGGACAGGTGCTTACAACCAATGGGGCGGGGGTATTTAGTTTACAGGCGCCCGCTACTGCGCCTCAGAATTCTCAGGCATTCACTGCTTCTGGCACATGGACCAAACCGCTCAACGTTACTTTTGTGCTTGTTGAATCAAAAGGAGCTGGCGGCGGCGGGTGCGGCGGCGGGCATGAGGACATAGGGTCTTCCCAATACGGAGGAAGCGGGGGGGGAGGTGGCGCTTATCGGAGCGCTCTGCTATTGGCGTCTGCCTGCGGCGCAACAGAAACAGTCACCATAGGCTCCGGAGGAGCTGGTGGGTCCGGAGGCACGTCAGCAAGCGCAGAAGGGGCGTTTGGAGGGACTGGTGGGAATACTACTTTTGGCGCGTTGGTAACAGCTTATGGCGGGGGAGGGGGCAGCGGCAGCGGCGGCGGGGGCGGCGGCCTGTTAAGCGCTGCAAGCGGAAGCTCTGAAGGATGGCCAACCACAGCCACAGGCTTTTACTCGGCAGCCGGTGCCATCAGCAGTGTGACCGTAACGGCAAACGCGGGCTTTTGCTCCGTTTTTGGCGGTCCTGGCGGCGGCGGCGGCGGAGGCATAACAACAGGGCTGACAGCTTTGGCTGGTGGCGCTGGCGGCTCTTTTGCTGGAGCTTCAGGCGGCGGCAGCGGCGGCGGGGCGGCCACAGGGTCTGCCGGGTCTGCCGGGTCAAGCGGCACGGGCGGCGGCGGCGGCGGAGCATCAACATCCAGCATTGGCGGGAATGGCGGCGCTGGCAGCTTAGGATCCGGCGGCGGCGGCGGCGGGACTGGCAGGCTATACGATGGAGGCGTTGGCGGTAATGGCGGTAATGGGTGGATGAGAGTTACATCATGGTAAAACTTGCGATTTCTGACAGAAATCGACCATATCATAGCAATAATTAATAAGGAGCTTAAAAAATGAATGTAGCACCCGTTGCTTTAGAGTTTGATTACGGCGTGGTTGATCTTTCAGTTGATTCTACAACTGTTAAGGCCGGGCAGTGTGCAGTCAGAGGCATTTACGTGAATACCGTCCTGTCAGCTCATGCCTGCCCCATTAAGGATGACACCGTCACCGTGTTCACTCTGCCGGCATCATTGGCCGCAGGCACATTTGTGAATCTCGGAGACGCTCACTTCAAAACCAGCATTGTTGTCGATCCTGATAACGCAGCCACAGGCAACATCACCGTGATTTATAAACCGGCAATTGGTTAATTCGCAGAGAGGAATAATTGAAGTGAGGCATTTTATCTGCGTATTACTGTTCGCCGCCACAAACGTGATGGCAGCCCGCGCTTGATCTGCTTTTCATTCCTGAAAACATGGCGGCAGCTAAAGCGCCAAGTTTGATTGGCGTCATGTCGTCCCAATCCCAACCAACAGCCTCCGCTTCATAAGTCCGAATAAGTCCGAATAGTTTCAAATAGTTTTAATTCAATTTAAGTCGTTATTTATCCACAAGTAATTAACAATGAATAACACTTTACAGAGTCAAATATGGCCCTTAAACTCCCAACTAACTAGACGTCTATTTTTTAACGTTTGGTGTAAACGCAGCTCACAAAAAAGCCCAGGCAGCGAACCTAGGCTTGTTTTGAAAATGGTTGGATTTGTGACCCCTACCTTGATGCTGAAACGATAATAACCGCCGCAACATGGGAAAGATTAAACACTAGTTATGTGCCAGTGTCAACTATCGTGCCCTTGGCGCTGGCAATCTGTTTTGTAGTGGCAACAAGCCTTGCTGCTCTTCGGGTTGCCTCCTCAAAATCGCCTGTCTTCAGAGATCTCTGGTGAACAACTCCGCCAGCTTTGAATTTGCAGTGATACATACTGCCTCTCAAGTGAATCATGTGTGCCCCTTTTTGTGCCTCTTTAGTGGGAATTAAAACCGCTATGGTTTTTATAAGTCCTTATAATTACAACTACTTGCCTATTTATGTGATGCCATAAACGGACTTAAAATCCCTCGGCCGCAAGGCTGTACCGGTTCGATTCCGGTTCCGGGCACCACCTTATAATTCAACAAGTTACACCATATTTCAATCATTTAAAAGCACCTGTTTAAAATATTGCAAAGGGGCACAATGTGACCCATTAATGCAAAGTTCCATTTAAAGCATCTGTTACCAGCCCCATCGTATCCCCGCGCAAATGGGCGTACTTACTGGTTACTGAAAGATTGCTGTGCCCCAGCAAGTCCCGCAGCGTGGTAAGCGGCACCTTGGGGTCTTTCGCAAGCCAGGAAGCGTATGTGTGTCTCAGATCGTGGAACCGCACATCGGGACGCTGAATCAATTCCCTTGCCGCCTCGAACTCTTCCCGCAACTGCTGCTCGGTTATATCAAACGGCAGCATCACACACTCCTGCACTTCTTCGATAACCGGTATCGTGCGCGGCTTACCCGCTTTCGTTTTGTTGTTCAGAACGATGTAAGGCTTCTGCCAGTTCTTGACCGTCAATCCCAATAGCTCGCTCTTTCTCAATCCAGTGAATGCGGCAAGCGTTATCACGTTGCGCGCAGTCTTGCTTTTGACGCTTGCTATCAATAAATTCACTTCTGCGCGTGACAAGTAGAACTCTCTCGCCATTCCTTTCTCGCTGAGCAACTGGATCTTCTGACCCAGCGGCTCGGATATCCAATCCCATTCTCTATAGGCAACATTCAGAACACGGCGCACCACGGCAAGCCTTCGGTTTATGGTTTGTGGTGAAAGCTTCTTGCGCAGCATGTCGGCCTTCATCGCGTGGGCGGCAGGCACAACCAAATGCAATGGAGATGAATCCAGGTAAGGGCGCGTGTTCCTGGCGTGGCTCCACATGCTTTTTGGCGCGCCTGATTGAATCCACTTTAGCAAAGCATCTTCATACGTGTACGTTACCGGTTTACCAGTTCTGCCTGCGTGAATATTGCGAGCAACCTGATCCCTTAATGCGCGCTCGACCTCTTGAGCCTTGCGCTTGCTGGCTGTCCCAGCGGATCGCCTGATAGTTTCGCCCTTGGTTTTAAACTTGATCCACCAAGTGTTTCCTCGCTTGTAAAGCATCGCCTTTCACTCCGTGACACAACTAGCCTCGCCAATTCTTGCGGGTCGATTCTATCCCCTTTGCAGCCCTTGCCAAGACTGACCACAGCCAAAATTCCCTTATTGACAAACTCCCGGCGCAAGTGCTGGGCACTGATCGCCAGTTGCTTTGCAGCTTGCTCCATTGTCAACAGATCAGCCATGACTCACCTCTGCGCTGTTTCAATTCGGCGCAACAATGCGGCCTTCTGCTGCGATTCTTTCTGCTGCTTTGTTAATCGTTTCATACCGTCACCTTCAGCCAAACAGCGGCGGCAATAACACCAACGAACACAGCGCCACATACGCCCATAAGCACATCAAATGCTATGTCATGCGTTGTCTCGATCTCATCACGCTCGGGCAAATATTCGTGCTCTGGTATTTCTGATATAGGTTTCATGCTGCCTCCTGAATATTTTTAAGTTCGTTTTCAAGTTGCGCCAAATCATCCAAGAAGGCGCGAACCTCATTAATTATTTTTGATGCCTCTGCGTGGTTGTAGTGAAACCGGATGCACTTGTATTGCAGTTCTTCGGGCAAGCGATCATCAAAGGAAACGAAGTCGCACCATGCGCGCCCTGTGCAAATCATCTGGAACAACATTTGATATTCATAACCAGGATCAATCTTGCTGGTTCGCAGAAATTCAACATGCTGCGCGGTATTAGGGCACTTGATCTCAATAAGCCCGTCATCACCTACAAGCCCGTCAGGACTCGCACCAGCCATATCAATCGGCAGGCAAGGCACAAACCCAACTTCCTGCACCATCACGCCCTTATCAACCTCGTATGCGCTGCGGGCGATTGCTTCCAGTTCGGTGCCGCGAATCATGGCCGCGCTGGTAAAGCCTTCCTCTTTGCGTTTAGTCAGGCGCTCGCACAAAAGCTGCATCATGTAATTTTTGCGGCTGGCACTTGGTCCTGTTTTGGTTTTCGCCATTACGTCAGATATGCGCGAAGCAGTAACACGGCCAAGTCTGCTTTTATGCCATGCCTCTGTTCCTTGAATATTACTCATACGCGCAACCCTCTAATTTTCCACGCTTCATTCTTAAATGTGCCGCGCCTCTTGTGATGCCTATGCTGGCTGCATAGTCAACCAGCGGCATGACGCCGTTAGGCGTAGCAATAATTGTGAAAGCCTTGCGATTTCTCGCCTGCTCTCTACTTGTAGCCCACCGACAGTTGCCAGGCTCATACCCTTTGGTTCCATCTATTCGGTCAATGGATGTGCCGCCTGGTCTTTCGCCCATGTCAGCAAGGAAGTTTTCAAAATTTAACCATCGCTCAGCCATCCCAATACCGACAGCGCCGTACCTGTGAAAATCTTTGCTTGATGGGTTTGTGGCTCTATCCTTTGCGGAACTCCAGCTAGAATAGGTGCCGGTATATTTCATTCCATGAGTAAGGTTTGGCTTGCATTCCGACAGAAGGCATCCGCATGATCGCGTGTAACCGCTTCTAACTCGGCTGGCAATGATCTCGGCATGTTTGCCGCATTCGCACTGCCACAACGCAATGCGATGACCATCGGCTGATTTTTTATCCAGCATTGAAACGAATGTCAGTCTGCTTTCACTCTGCTGTTGCATGTTCCACCTCGATTGCGGGCTTTTCAGTTAAGAACTTTTTTCGCTTGTCTTTTGCTGCGGTTAGTTTTTCTCTGGCTCCCTTGTCGGTGTTCGCTGTCCATGCTTTTGAAAATGCTACTTGCAGCGACACTAGGCTATGCGCTTCGTCAATGGCTTTTATCTCTGCGGATACATCAACTTCTGAAGCTGTAAAATCCGCATCTGATATGCGCTCCGCTTCGTCCGGGTCATAAATCCCGACATACCCGAACGCGATACGCGCACACTGAATCATGGCTTTATGCCGCAGCATTCTTTTAGGGTGTGATTGCCAAGGGACAGAGCCTGACTTCTTGCACTCGTCCAGATACTCAGTAACCTTGATAGGGTGGCTGCGGTCTTTTCGATGAATGATGCAAGTGCAGGCGTCTGCCGTTTGCTCGAAATCCATACCGTCGAATTGATCGTTGCTGTTGATAATGCGCGACCAGCCGTCAACACCAACAACCGGAATAATCCCGTTATTCCGATCAGGAAAAGCATAAATTTCCTTAGTCCAGGGATTCAGCCCGTACTGATTAGCGACCACCAACAAGGCCACCATTTGCGCGTCAGTGACCGAACCTTTAAAGGCGGTAGCTTTTAAGGTGTCTACCAGCGAACTTCCGTCTACGCCCATATCGAGGCGCTGTGCCAGCTTGTTGGTCATTACTGCAAGTGCATTGCTCATTTTCTCGCCCTCAATGTCGTATATTGTTTAGCCTGCTCTGCATCGCTATCCGCTATCACTTGCGCCCATGATTTAGGCTCGCTGATTTCGCGCTGGTACTGATCTTCGCTGGCAAGGAAATATCCGAGCAGTGCGGCAAGGCCGAGCATGGTTATGATGATTGGTTTTGGTTTCATGGTTGTTCGCCTTTAAGTTTTGCAATCAGAGCAAGATTGCCTTCGTATTCTTTTGCTCTCTCTCGTTTTTTCTTGACTCTTTCGGCTTCATTGTCGATATCGTTTTTTATTCGACAATCCTCCAGCAGATTCTCATAGTGAGCCACCATTCCGCTGTCGAAAGAAATGCCCATTGCCGCGCATTTAATGAAGTCATTGAAATCAAGCTTGTTCTGTGAATATCTTTCGAGTGCGCGTACCTTGATAAACGCTATCGCCTCTTCGTATGTTTCAAATGGAATCAGCCCCCGCGAACTACCGGAACCGTCGCCGTAGGTGCTTAGCCGGAACTCCAGATTTCCTTTCGTGTCGCCGTAAAGTGTTAGTAGTCGCAGGCTTTCAAACCGCTCTCTGCCATAGTCGCGCTCGACTCTGGCTATGGTCTCCTCAAACTTTTCAGGCTTTGAAAAATACCAGCTATCCTCTACGGTCCACTTAGCATTTCCAGAAAGGAAAAGACGCAGAAAATGCAATGGCGCGCTTGGCATGTTGGCAATAGATGCAAGCGCGCTTTCAACAATGGTTTTTTTGATCTTTAGTTTTTGTTCGGTCGCGTCATGCAGCCGATCAAGCTGTTCAATCTCCGCCTTGGCCTGTTCAATTCTGATATTCCGTTTCGCTTCCTCTTTCACGGCCCATGAAACTACTGGTGCATCATGCAAAGATTTTGATGTGAATTTCTCGCCGCTCGGGATCTCATCGCCAGACGCAGTAACAAAGATTTCCTGCACAATACTTTCAACATTGTTTAGCATGCCAAGCACAACAACTTTCTTTCCATCGCTTGTATATTTATAATTGCTCATGGCCGCACCTTGTCTAGTTCAGCCATTAGCGCTTGTGCTCTTTCAACTGACCATCGTGCGCAGCTTTCCGGACTATCTATGTAATTTGCCAACAGCCCCTGCATTGCCAACCCTGCGAAGTATTCCAGTCTTGTTGGCGCATAAGCTGCGGCGCATTCCAGAATCGCAGCAGGCTCGGCATTCTTTGCCCAATGCAGCAACTGCTTATAGGCGTCAACTTCTCGATCAAACAGATAGCCAGACTGACTGCGCGCATTGATCACCTCGGCAGGAGGATCGACCAGCATCACAGGTCTTGTTAATCCGCGCTCGACGTAGTAATGGATTACTTCTCTACTCATATCGACTTCCTCATAACCTGATTCATGGCTTCAATGTTGGATGGTTCGCGCTTAACTTTGTCCCAGTCGGATTGGGTAAGCTTCCTATGCTCTGCTGCTCTACCTTCCGATTGACGGGGATTGGCGGCAAGCTCATCAAGAACTTGCACGTATTGGTTGCGGGCTGATCCGGGGAAGCTCATAGCTCACCCAACATCTTGCGGAACTGCTCAGGGCAAGCACTAAGCGCAATCTCTGCTCGCTGTTGTGCCGACAAATCCTTTTCAAGCTCTGCGTAGAAGTCGCGCTCATCTTCCATATCTCTATCAGCATCACGCTCTGGCCTTCTGCGCATTGCAGCTAAATCATCTTCGTCGCCGTGACAGTCGTTTGGTTCGTGGTAGCTCATAGTTATGCCTCTGTCTCCAAGACGTTTAACATCTCAATGTCGGCGTCTTGCCCGTCGACCCATATATCAAATTGCTCTACGGCATCGCCCCAACTCTCTGCGGTAATCGTTATTGACTTTCCCACACCATCAGCAGCAAAAGAGATTTTGAATTTGCTCAAGGCTTATGCCTCCGCCTTATGAGTGATCGAGAGCAGGGATTGAATGCGGTTATTGATTTCCGCAACCTCTACATATGCTTCCGCTTGAATCTTCTCGCGCTGCTTTTCTAGTCCGGCGATAGTCGCAGCCAAAACATCTATGTCCGTCATGGACACGTCGAACTTAGCCTCGCCCTTGCCAAGAGTGATGTAGCTGTCTGGAGCCAAATCGCCCATGTCATCAAATGCAACTAATTCGTATGGATGCTTGCCTACGTTTTTGCACCAATACACTGTTTTGGTTTCTTGCTTGCTCATATCAATTCCCCTTTACAAATCCGAATTCTGTTTCGCTACCTGCCACCCGTTTCTGAGTAACTCTTAATTTATGCGGGATTAATCATTTACATCTCGGCGCGGCTGTGGCCTTATCTGCGCTCGCCAGCAACTTGTAGTCGCCCGAAATTTATAACTTTTGCATTGGTCTGCTTGTTTGTTCATCTGGCGACTGTAAACAATCGGTTTACACAAGTCAACAACCAATTGCTTACATAATAAAAATAATTTATCGAAACCACATGGAGCGGAGAGCTTATGCAGGATAGTTTTGATGATGACGCGAGGAGGGAACTGCTAGAGTATTCCTATTCGGTATTTATTACGTATGGGATAGAGGGAAAGCGTTACAGCATTCAGGACGCGGAGAATCTTAGTCTTTCCGCGTTAATGGTTGCGAGTGATCTTGAGATTATAGCGATTGATTTGCGGGGGGGGGGGGGGGGGGGGAGGTGGTTGGGGGGGGGGGGGGCGGGCGGGGGGTTTTTTTTCGAGGTTTTGAGGGGGCCCAGCGGGGTTTCTTT
>Ga0070748_1000308_pt1 | contig 24714 bp, 17 predicted proteins | sample VirMetDEL_Nov_12_FD_77015 | JGI IMG/M metagenome (GOLD analysis project Ga0070748, IMG submission 77015) | Aqueous microbial communities from the Delaware River and Bay under freshwater to marine salinity gradient to study organic matter... | ecosystem: Environmental > Aquatic > Marine > Coastal... | reverse complement strand
TATGAGTACACCAAGTATGTAACTCGTTATAAGGCTGAGACAGGTACACTCTATGGGCTTGCTGCTGACATCTTCCGTGGCGTCACACACCAGCTTACTATTAGCTCTGGTACAGGCACTTGGGTTGAACCCGAAGCTGTTACTTGGACTGGTGGTTCTGGTCAAATCCTTGCTGTAGATAACACTGCTGGTGCTTCCACTACTAAGGTATGGATTCAGGTTCTGACAGGTTCCGCCCCTACTTCTGGTACAATCACTGGTGCTGGTGCTGCCACAGGTATTGTCTCTGCGGCAACCGCTCGTGCGCTTAGCTTCCCGTTCTCTGGTCAGTCTACTGGCTCGGCTCTGATCGGTGGTTATGGTGTTGGTATTGACACTAACGACCTTAGCGCTTCTGACTTGCTCCGTGCTCTTGATAACCTTACATATCAGCCACCTAACAACGTAACATTCTCTGTTGGTGGTTTGGTTATTGGTGAAGACCGTGTTCTGGTTACTTCAGAGACTGCTGGTACAATCAACAAGACACAACTTCTTTTGAACACTGGCTTGACCACTGCTACAGAGGGTTCTGTTGTTACTACAGTGTCTATTCCTACGGACACACCTTCCTCTGGGACAATCCGTGTAGTTAACGACTCTGGCTTTGACCGCTTGTTGAACTACACTAGCTTCACTGGTAGCACGTTTACACTTGACACTAACTATGCCTTTAACGGTGTTGATGAACTGGATTCTGCTACAGCAGGTAACGGTGTCTACATTACTTACATTGATAAGCTGGCAACAGCAACTACAGAGAACTTCACTGTTGTTTACAACGCTGATCGTCCACTGTTTATCCGTGTACGCGATGGTGCTGGTACTCCGATTAAGACGTTTGAGACTACAGGTTCTATCGGTTCTGCTGGTGGTTCTACTACCGCAATTCGTACTTCAGACCTATAAAGAGGATAAACCATGGCCGCTCCCATTTATACAACAGACTTAGTTGACATCACTACAGCGGAAACGCTAACAGGTTGGTCTGCCCTTGGGGGCGGCGCTGCTGCGCTTTCTGATGAGACAGACTACTATATCCAAGGGAACCAGTGTGTTTCTAAGGCTGGCTTTACTGCTACTGAAAAAGGTATTATCTTCAGTGCAGGGGCAACTACGATTACTGCTGGAGATGCAGTTTACCTTTGGGCAAAGCAAAACAACCGTAACTTGATGGATACCCAAGCACTCGGCGGCACACAGTTTGTCGTCGGGTCTGGTACCAACGCTTACGACCACTACTACATTGATGGTAGCGATAGTGAGGGTTCAGCCCTAGCTGGTTGGCGTATCTATGCTGTAGACCCTACAACTACTCCAAGCACAACTACAGGAAACCCCAATGCCACTGATTTCTTTGGTGTGTTGTGGAAGATTCTTGGTTCAGGCTCTCTAAAAGGTTCCCCAAACGGAATTGACGTTATTCGTCATGGTCGTGAACTAAGAATTACAGACGGTGACTTGGCTAACGGCTATGCAACTTTTGCTGGCGCTGCTGCCTTTGATGCTGACACAACTCGCGCTTGGGGCCTACTAACACCTATTCAGGGTGGTAACCTTTTCCACGGTCACCTAGTTCTTGGTCAAGCAGGTACGCCTGTAGACTTTAGAGATAGCAACAGATCAATTATTGTTCTAGATGATACCTTCCTGTCTTCAACATTCAATGAGATTTCTATTGTAGATGCATCTTCTAATGTTGAGTGGACAGGTATTACCCTCTCTCACCTTGGCACTACATCACCAACGGTTCTAAACCTTAATGTAGGAACATTTGTTGGTAGAAACTGCCGCTTCTCTAGGGCTGGTATCACTACCTTCAGTTCAGGACAAATCTGCACAGGTTCTGCTTGGGAAGTTTGTGGTCAAGTTGTCGCTGGAGGGGCTATTCTTACTAACAGCAGCATCTCTGGTTATGAAGGTATAGCTAATACTTCTTCCATGCTCTACAATGTTGCTGCTGACCCTGATGGTGAGCTAGATGGTATGTCCTTTGAAAAGGGTACTGCTGCTACTCACTCTATTGAATTTGGTACAACTAGCCCACTAACAATGACCCTACGCAACTGTGACTTCATAGGCTACAACGCTTCTAACAACGTAAACGACAGCCTGTTTCACATTAAGCGTACTACAGGGACAGTTACAATTAACCTTGTTGGTTGTTCTACTGATACTGCCTTCTCTTACCGTACAGACGGTGCAACAGTTGTCTTTGTCATCGACCCTGTAACTACACTTATCAAGGTCGTGGATGCCACTACTAAGGCTAACCTAGTCGGCGCTCGTGTCCTCATCCAAGCTGCTGCTGGTGGACCTCTGACAGCGGGCGACACGATTATCTCTGGGGCTACTGATGCTAACGGTGAGATCACTGACTCAAGAACTTTAGCCGCTAACCAACCGATCACAGGTCGTGTTCGTCTTTCAACAACCCCCGGAGACCTTTACAAGACAGGGGATGTTGTTGGTACAATTAACTCGCTGTCAGGCTTTAGTACGACTGTTCAGCTTATCCCAGATGAGTAAACCATGACAACAGAACTACAAAGAGAAATCACAGCACAGAACGTTGACAAGCTTCTTGCCGCTGTTTATGCTGAGCGGGAGGCCCGTGAGGCGTTATACAAAAAGATCGTAGCGATGGAACAACACGTTCAAATGCTAACGGGGCGGCTACAACAAGCTGAGTCTAATGCTCACGCCGCCCTCGCTATTGTCAGAAACATGAACGGAAGTTCTACGACATAAAGGAGCTCATTTATGCCTATTTCTATTGATTGGGGTACGCAAGTTATCTCCATCCCACGGTCAGACATGATCCTGCTCCAATCTGTACCTACAGAAATCAGGGAACTTGACCTCAACTCTTTCCGACTAGAACTAAAAGACATCGAAGACAGTACGCTTGGTATGACCCAACCCACAACCCACAACCACGTTGCCCCTATTGGGGTTGGTGGTGTTACTCTTGCTCGGGTTGTAGAACTTATTAATGGCTACACAGTAACCTTTGAAGATGGTCAGTATGCTGTAAACCTCTCAGGAGCCAATACTAACCTAGCCGATAAAGTTAACGTTAACCAAGTATCTGTTCGTTCTTCTAACTCTGCTGGTCTGGTTCAGACATCTGAGATTGAGTATTCCTCATTCCAGAACGCTGTTACGATTGATATTGTTAACGGAAAGTCAGGACAAGCGTACCCGCTAGGAACCGCACAGTTCCCTGTAAACAACCTTACAGACGCTAAGTTTATTTCTCAACTCCGAGGCTTTGATGTAATCAAAATCAAGGGTAACTTTACGTTTGAAACTACGGACATTATTGACAACTTTGAGTTTATTGGACAGTCTTCAACGAAGACATACATTGGTCTGACAGATGAAGCTAGTATTACTAACTGTGTTTTCAGGAATGCTACTGTTTCAGGTTTTCTAGACGGTAACAACAACCTTACTCACTGTCGTATTGAGGGGATCGACTACGTAGATGGTAACGTGGAGAACTGTGAAATTGGTATCGGGGATATTGTTCTTAACGGAGAGCTTGCAAGCTTTATCAACTGTTACTCAGGTGTTCCTGGTGGACAGGCAGAACAGACTGCCACTATTGACCTTTCTGGTGGTGGTACAAACCTCATTATTCGTAACTACACTGGTGGTATGAAACTAATCAACAATGCCGTTGGTGATGATAACGTATCTATCGATATCCTTTCTGGCCAAATTGTTTTTGACAGCACTATTACCGCTGGAACGTATACAGTACGAGGTATTGGTAAGGTGGTTGATAACTCTTCTGGGACTGCTGTGGTTAACGTGGAAGTCCTTGACAGCCAGAACATCAACAGAACTACCTTTACTGACGGTGGTGTCTACCTCCAACAAGGCGCTATTGATAGCACCGTAACCTACCCTCATGGTACACCTGCACACCCTATCAACAATATGGCAACTGCCATCGCTATTGCTCGACGTGAAGGCCTTACTAAGATTTTCTTATCAGGTTTCTTTATGGCTTTGGCAACAGATGACCTCTCAGGTATTACTGTTATTGGTGGTTCTGGTTCTGGTAATGTTCTTCTGCTTCAGGCTGGTGTAAATACTGTTTCATCAGGTTTTGAGAAGCTCATTCTTGCGGGACAACTCGGTGGTCTATCACGTATTGTAAACTGTATCCTTGGTGCAAACGGTCTTGGTGCCTTTACTGAGTGTGAAGGTCGTGTTGTAGATTCCATTATCAACACAGCCGCAGGTATAACACAGAAAACTACAGGAGCAGGAACACTTTTTGAGAACTGTAGCTTCATTACACCGAATGACTTGCAGGTCACTGTAAATGCTAATGGTAAAGCTTTCTCTCTGAGGAAGTGTACAGGACACATTATTATTTCTAACGCTACCAGTGTTGAAGCCCAGGAGTTAAACCTCCAAGGTGGACGCCTTGAGATTGATGCAAGTTGTACTGCTGGTTCTTTCTATATCTCCGGAGATACAAGCTTAACAAACAACACAGGCGGAACTACTGTTATAGATGCTTCTACAAATAGTTCTCTAACAACAGTAAACGAGGGCGTTAAGAAGGCTTCGCTCTTAATACCACATAATGAGGATTTAACTTAATTATGGATCCTCAATAGGAGAACTATTATATTGGAAAATGCCATCAACGTTATCAAACTGCTCATAGGGAGCATTCTTAAGAGCTTCACTGCTACTACTGCGAAACCAGTAGAGAAGATCACCCCACCTATGTCCAGTCGCGTCTCTAGCGTATCCGACGTATCTCTGATTAAGGAGTTCGAAGGATGTGAGCTAATCGCCTACAAAGATATCGTAGGGGTTTGGACAATTGGGTATGGACACACTAAGACCGTCAAGCCTGGTATGAAGATTACTCAGCGTGGAGCCGAAGAGCTACTGCGCCAGGATCTTGCATGGGTCGAAGCCGTCATCAATAAGTACGTTAAAGTGCCTCTAACACAAAACCAGTATGATGCTGTAGCTTCGCTCATCTACAACGTAGGCGGTACAGCTTTTAGTAAATCTACGATCCTGCGTAAGTTGAACGCTGGGGATATCTATGGAGCTTCACTTGAGTTCCAACGGTGGAACAAAGCAGGCGGGCGTGTCGTCAATGGTTTAATCCGGCGACGGGAGGCAGAGCGTGCTCAGTTTGTCAAATAATAATAATAATACAATGGAGATAAGGTCCACCATGAGTACACCAGAACTGCAGTACATCAAGAAAGAGATCGAAGACTTAGCAGCTAGCCTCGTTGAGATCAGGTCTGTTCAAACCAAGTATATTGAAGGGCATCACCTGCTAGAGAAAAACCTTGTAGAGATGCGTAACGATATCACACACATCAAGGCTTCTCAGGATAACCTCAACAACAACCTCAATAAACTGCTGTTCATCATTGGAGGTGGTTTTGTTGTAGCGTTTGTTGGTTGGATCATTAAAGGAGGCTTGTCATGAGCGTTAACACTAAAACATTCAAACGTGAACTTGCATTAATGATGCTTGTGTTTCTCGGTGGGTTAGCCTTCTGGGGCGACGTACAGATGGTTGAACTTTTCATCACTCCAATCTTCGCGTTCGTTACTGTCGCATTTGGATTAGATGCTTACGCTAAACAGATAGTAAAGAGCAAGTGATGTGGCTAATTACATTTGTTGGATCCAAACTGGGACGCCTTGTGGCTGGTGCCTTGGCTGCCATGGCTTCGATACTGCTAGTATTTCAAGTGGGTCGTCGAGATATGAAGAAGGACCTACAAGTCAAAGACTTGAAGGATTACAAAAAAGCGAAGGAGGCGGAAGATGCGGTTGACACTGATCTTAGTAGGGATGCTCGTATTGAGCGGCTGCGCGACAACGGTAACGTCCGGAAGGACTGAGGTTCTGTGTAGACTCAATGTTCCTACCTTCACACAAGTTGAACTTGAAAGGCTTAGCGATCAATCACTCGCGGAGTTAGACAATTTCCTTGAGAAGCGAAGAGCCGTTTGTGAAGCTTGATAGATAGCTGGGTATCCGTCCCTTATAGGGATAGGCATCCACCTATCAATCAATCTATAACGAGGACACACACGTGGACAATAGAATCTATAAAGGCCCAACTACACCACTCTCTCAAGAGATCGATGCTATGAAGTATCGGCAAGAGGGTGAGACATTCCATGATAAGATTAAGCGGCTAGCTGATTCTATGAGTGATGGTGAAGATCACCGTTTAGACCTTGAAGACATCTTTGGGGAAATGAGGTTTCTACCTGCTGGCCGTGTTCAAGCATCAATGGGTGGGAAGAAGGTAGTTACTAGCTTCAACTGCTTTGTATCTGGTGAGATTGAAGATAGCATGCACTCCATTATGGAGAAAGCTGCTGAAGCTGCTGAAACAATGCGAAGAGGTGGTGGCATCGGCTACGACTTCTCTAAGATCCGCCCACGTGGTAAGACAATCCTATCTCTTGATTCATCTGCCTCTGGTCCCGTTTCCTTTATGGGTATCTTTGATGCCGTATGTCAAACCATCTCCTCATCAGGACACCGCCGAGGTGCTCAGATGGGTGTGCTACGTGTTGACCATCCTGATATCGCTGAATTCATCAAGGCTAAGTCTAACTCTCATGTACTAACTGGCTTCAACGTAAGTGTAGGTATCACAGATAAGTTCATGCAAGCACTGACGAAAGAGGATGACTCCTTTGATTTGGTATTTGAAGGGATTGTATTTGAGACGGTGAAGGCCCGCGAACTGTGGGATATCATTATGCAAAATACTTGGGACTGGGCAGAGCCTGGTGTCCTATTCATTGATCGCATCAAAGAGATGAATAACTTATATTATTGTGAAGAGATTGCGGCCACAAACCCCTGCGGCGAACAGCCTCTTCCACCTTACGGAGCATGTCTCCTAGGCTCATTCAATGCTACTAAGTATGTGAATGACGACGGCACATTTAACTTTACACAACTCAAGAAAGATATCCCTCACGTTGTACGGGCTGTGGATAACGTAATTGATCGTACGATCTATCCGCTTGAAGAGCAAGCAACTGAAGCACGTAACAAGCGCCGCATGGGTCTTGGCTTTACTGGTCTAGCAAATGCTGGCGAGATGCTTGGTTACTCGTATGGGTCTCCAGAGTTCTTAGAATGGATGGAGAAGTTGTTTGCTTGTCTCCGTGACAACACGTATCGGGCGTCTGCACGACTGGCTAAAGAGAAGGGAGCATTCCCTCTGTATCGCGATGAGTATCTGAAAGGTAACTTCATCCGCACTCTTCCAGCCTCTGTTCGTAACGAGATCCGTGAGCACGGTATTCGCAACTCTCACTTGACATCTATCGCACCCACCGGAACTATCTCGCTGGTTGCCGATAACATCTCTGGTGGTATTGAACCTGTATTCTCACACTTCTACGACCGCACCATTCAAACGTTTGATGGTCCTCGTGTTGAGCGTGTAGAAGACTATGCGTACGTCCGTGGAGTCGAAGGCCGTAAAGCTAACGATCTCTCTGTTGACGAGCACCTTGCTGTTCTTACTCTCGCACAGCATTACATTGACTCAGCATGTTCAAAAACTATCAATGTAGGCGACGATGTTACCTACGAGCAGTTCAAAGGTGTGTATGAAACCGCTTGGCGTGAAGGCGCTAAAGGATGCACGACATTCCGCATGGCTGGAAAACGCTATGGTATCCTCAATGAGGTTATGGAAGCAGTAGAGGTTGCTGAAGAGGAAGCTAAGGCTTGTTTCTTCGATGCAGCCACTGGACAACGAGAGTGTTCTTAACATAAAACTAAGGAGTGAGCAATGGCCACTGAAATCCTACCAGTAGGTGATCTCGCGGCATTCGGGTTGATTGAAGATACCCCGAGTGCTGCCTTACCACCTAACGCGTTTAGCGACGTTCTTAACGTCCGGTTCCTTGATGGAGCTGTTCGTAAATTCCCCGGTGAATCAGCAGCGCTAACGTTCACTCCCGCAGTCTCGAACCTCTTGTATGTAGCTTCATGGAACTCGCCGTCGGGCTTGCGTTATGTTGTTGTGCATGGCGCGAGTACTACAGCAACAGTTGATGTCTATAACGAGGCTCGAGACACAGTAGTAGCCACCGGAACTATGACCACTTCTGCATCCGCTGAGTGGCAGCATACTGAGTTCAATGGTGGTTTCCATTTTGTCTTGAATAACGGAGTTACAACTCCGCAGTTCTTACAAGATAACTTAGCCGACCTAGCTCCTTTGCCTGGTTGGGATTCATACGCTGTTCAGACCACCGAACTTTCCTACATCGACGATGGTTCACGAAAGCCTGTTGCGATCTCTGTAGCCATCTCTGATGGGTTTACAATTCAAGTAACGAACACTCCTCGAAGTGTGGCTGATCCTATTCAAACAGAGGTAGTAACGATCTCTGTAACGGGTGGACCTACATACACTGTCGCTCCAGATGGAACGCTCGATGGCATCGGGGTCATCAGCGGAGTATCCGCAACTGGTTACACGTTTACCCCGGCAGCCAATCTTGGTGGTAGCACATTTACCATTGTCTCTGTGTCTGATCCTGTTGTGTCAGTCACCTGCGGAGTCATTCGATCCTACGGGAACCTGCTTGTAGCGGGTAACCTTGTAGAAGATGGTATTCGTACTTTGACCGGTACAGTGCGTACCTCAAACGTGGCGGCTCCAGGTAGTATTCCTAAGAACTGGAATCCGTTCTTTCTTGGGGCAAACACTGCTGACGAATTCATCCTATCATCTACAGGTATCATCAAAGATATGGCAGAACTCCAAGGGATTCTCTATATCTACACTGACTCATCTATTCACTCAATCCAGCAGACGGGCAACTCTGCTATCCCATTCCAAATATCTACGGTAACAAGCCACTATGGTGCGGCATCTGTCGACTCCGTGGCAGAGATAGATGGTAAGCACGTAGTTGTGAGTAATGATGATGTTTATATCTTCGCAGGACACCCAGGAACTATCACTTCTATAGCCGCCGGCCGTGTACGTAATAACTTCCGTAATAACGGTGGGTATAAAGTTCAACGGTTCAATAAGTGGGATGAACTTTGGTTTTGGAAGCCCACGACAGCGACTATGTACGTGTACAACTACCGTACTGATTTGTGGACTAAGCGAGCGGGTACTGTGCCTATCTCTCTCACAGATGTATCAGATGATCTACTAATCACAGACAGCACTTCTGTTAAGACAGTCAACGATGGATTTGCGGAACCTGCATATGTAGAGCGCCGTAGAATGTCTGTTGCTCCTGACTTTGAGACAGATACGCTGACGTCTGTTGTATACGTAGTGGAGGGCAACGGAGAGTTCGAGACACGCATTGTGGGCTCTAACGCGCCCGGTCAAGATCGTGATCCCACGGATACAGACAATCGACAGTTGACAGCTACTACCTTTGATATCACATCTGATTACAAACAAGATCTCAGAGTGCAAGGTCGTTACGCGAGCTACCGCATCACGCATGATGCAGATGCAATAACTGATAACGGCTTCGCTTTGACTAACATGCAGTTTGAAGTAAACCGTGGGGGACGTAGGTAATGCCGGTAATTAGACCTCCTATTCTCGGAGTTCCGAGTCACGATAGTTGGATGAACCAGGTAACACAAGTTATCAATACCCAACTAGTCACGTCCGCGTCATTTGAGGCAGCGATTGGTGGTGCGGAGGGAGCTGTAGGACTGACAGGACCGATAGGACCGACAGGTGCAGACGGAGTAGAAGGACCTCACTATGCTGAAGTTACTTTATACTCTGATCCAGCAGTAAGCTCTCCACCAAGTGCTCCTACTGCAACCATCACGTGGTTTACAGGAGTGTTGTCAAGCATCACCGCTGGTTGGTCTCAAACTCCTCCAACTATTGACCCAACAAGTACTGATACTGTTTACTACTCAAAGATCATATTCAAAGATGCGATTGCACCGTTTGCTACGACAACAGAGACTGGTAACACTCCTGTTGCTCTGTATGACTTCACTAGTCTAACGTCTACATATTTGCCACTTTCAGGTGGAACTATGACGGGCGCTGTGGATGGGGTAACTACTCTCACTGCAAACCTGATACAGCTAACCGGAGGAACGGGCACTCAAGGTCAAATATCTTGGAATGCCGATGAAGAAACTCTTGATCTAGTCAACAACGGTGCTGTTCTACAAATGGGACAAGAGATGCACGTACACGCTAGAAATAATACAGGCGTGACTATTGCAGAAGGTGTTCCAGTGATGGCGAGTGGCACGTTAGGTGCCTCAGGTAGAATACTTATCACACCTATGGTTGGATCTGTCCAAGCTAATGCCAAGTACTTGATCGGTATCACTACAGAAGAGATAGCTTCAGGTACAGACGGTAAAGCAACCCAGTTTGGCAAAGTGCGCGGCATCGATACAACAGGCACTCCTTACGGTGAAACTTGGGTCGACGGTGACGTACTTTGGATTGATCCGGTGACTACAGGTGGGCTGACCAACGTCGAACCTACCTCTACATCGGTCATGGCACAATCCGTAGCTTTCGTTGTATACGCAAATGCCAACGTTGGCGAGTTGATGGTGAGAGCCAGTGGTCAAGACGAGCACGAGCCTCTCATACACTCTGTTCTAAAAACGGGTAGCACTATGACAGGTACATTAGGCGTACCCACCGTAGACTTCGGTGACTGGACTGTGACAGAGTCAGGCGGGTCTTTGTACTTTGCCACGCTTGGTACGAACAAGATGAAACTAGATGCTTCAGGAAACTTGGAAATCGTCGGGAACATAACAGAACTCGCAACGATAACTTAACAGTAACCTAGCTTAGAACTGAGGACAACAACATGAACTTAAAGAGAATCTCTGGAGATACTCTTGCTCGAAGGTGGTCAGAAATTGTACCACAAGTCGAGGAGGCTTTGCTCCACGGTTCAGGAACCGTTACTTCATATGGTCTATTCATTCAATGCCTTGGTGCGGTTGCGCAGTGTTGGGTTGATGAAGATGAGCATGGAGATATTCTCGGTGTAGCTATCACTAGGTTTGAAGAAACTGAAGGTACTAAGATCTTTGCGATCGTGACCACTACCCACCCTGATTGGTTCTCTGAAGGACCAGAAGTCTTAGAGCTCTTTGAAGAGTTCGCAGAGGCTGAGGGTTGCGAGAAGGTCAACGTCTACGGACGGCGAGGCTGGCAACGTGTTCTATCCAAGTACGGGTACTACGAACCATATACAATACTCACAAAAGATTTAGGAGGTGCTCATCATGGGCGGCGGCGGAAATAAAACACAAACATCAACGACAACATCAGGGACCCCAGATTGGTCTCGGCCTTACATTGAGTCAGCAGCAAAAGACGCCCAATCCCTGTACAAATCGGGACAACTTGATAAAGTAGCGGGTTTGAACGCGGATCAGTATACTGCAGCAAGCGGCATCCGTGCTAATACCGCTGACGCGAATACGACGTTCAATCAAGCGCAGCGCGGGCAAGGCATCTTCGGAGCTGATGCTTACGGACGAGTAGCAGGTCAGATGCAGCCTATGATCAATGACCAAGTAACTCAAGCTCTTGGAGCGCAAGAGGGAGCCTTCTCTCAAACAGGAAATCTTGGTGGAGCTCGTGCGCAAGCTGCGTCAGCTGGTGCTGCAGGGCAGATCGCATCGCAGATGTCTGCTGCCGAGGTGCAAGCCCAGCGGAACAACGCTTTCGGTGGTGCTGAATCAGGACTAAATGCTTATAAAAACTTAGCGCAGTCTGGTCAAGCACAACAAGACCAACGGCAAGCAGAGTTAGATGCTAAGTACCAAGGTATTCAACGTATGTTCGGCCTTGTGAATCAAAGCAATGTTGGTACTACATCAGAAACTAAATCCACAAGCGGCGGAGGAAAGTAATATGGTAGCTCGTCCATTAATGCCCCAACAGGTGCAACCAGCACCTCCAGTTCAACACGCTCAATTCCGACAAGCCCCTCCTTCTATGCTTGACACTGCTAAGTCTGCGCTCGCAGGTCAAGTGATCAACAAAGGCGCGACAGCAGCTACGAACTATATGTTTCCAGCTGCAGCAGTAGCCGCACCGGCCGCAGCAGGAACCGCTGGAGCTCTTGGAGCCGCAGCCGCTCCAGCAGCAGCAAGCGCTCTAGGTGCCGGAGCTGGAGCCGCAGGCGCAGCAACCGCAGGGGGTCTCGGCGGCGCACTCGGTGGTCTTGGCGCCGGGCTCGGTGGAGCCGGAGCCGGTCTCATGGCCGCAGCTGCTCCAGTCGCTTTGCCTCTCGCAATCGGTGCTGGCCTTGGCAAGCTGTTTGGTCTGTTCAATGAAGGTGGGTTAGTTCCATCTGAGACAATGACAGCAGTAGGTCAGCAGGCTCCTCAACAGAACGGGGCTGCCCCTCAAACAGGTGGACCTTTGTCGTTCAAACATGCTGAACAGCAGCAGAAGCTAGCTCTTAAACAAGCTACATTCGATGCTGATCAGAAGCGCAAAGATGAAGCCCATCGTATGAAGATGATGCAACAGCAACTTAAGCTCACAGAAGCAGTCTCAGGTTTTCAAACTCCTCTGTCTGCAAGGTAGGAGATTCTTATGAATAATAAACCAGTCCACGGAGACTACACGCAAGGTAGCTCATCTAACCACCCGGGGGTACCAGTAGGCAACGATAAGGTTCCTGCGTGGTTATCCCCAAATGAGTTCGTAGTTAATCAGGAGGCTACTCGTATGTATGGTCCTCAAATTGAAGCGATGAACAACCATGGCCGGGCTGTGCAGGCTCAGCAGGGTGGGATGACTCCTCCTGTGCCTTCAGAAGCGCAGTATCTCGAAGTAGGTGGGCTGGTCCAGTTTCTTGGTAGTTTGTTCGGCCAACCAGCAGCTATCCCGGCTCAGCAAACAGCTGTCCCGCCGCAAGCTCCTGTCCCGCCGCAAGCTCCAGTGCCAGTTGCCCAGATGGCAGCACCGCAGATGGCTGCCCCTGTTCCGGATCAAGCTCCCGTTGTTCCTCAGAATCAGGCTCCTCCAGCTCCATCATATGATATGTTTTCTGGTGACAACTGGAATCAGTACTCGAGCGCAGTAGCGAGCTTGGAATCACAAGGTAAAGAGGATCCATACTCTATCTATGGTGGGGCAAACAACCACTATGTAGGTAAGTATCAACTAGGAGCTTCCGCTATTAAAGACGCTTCTCGTATTATGGGCCTTGAGACTACTCCAACCCGCGAGCAGGTTCGTCAGAACCCAGCGCTGCAAGAGCAGATGTTCAACGCATTCACTAAGGGCAACCACAACATCCTCACGCAAATCTCCCCCGAGTACCGTAATATGGATCCAGCTGCTCAGCAGCGTGTTCTTGGCTACGCACACAATCAAGGTGCTGGAGGCGCAGCTAAGTTCTTGAGAACAGGTGAAGCCGGATCGGATGCATTTGGTACTTCAGGAACTAAGTATATGGAGCGGATCGCTAAAGCCCAAGGTGGCGAGTGGACTGCACCGAACAACCCCGCGGGCCGTTACTCAGCGAACCAACTGGGAATTCCTAGTCAACCATACGGAAGTCCGCCAGCAGAAGTTCCAGCCCAAAGTGGAGTAGACGTCTCTCAAGGCTTCCAGCCTGCGGGACTACCGCCTATCCCTGTGATGGATAATCCGTCGATGAGCATTCCAGGTAGTGTGCCTCCACCAGGTGCCACTCCACAGTTTATCCCACAAGGAGTTTCGGGTCAAAACGCATACAGGGATTATGGTGAGTCGCGTATGGAAGCAGATTATCAAAGTCAGCAAGAACTTGATCGTATCACGCAGCAGTTGCAGACGACGACGAGAGATGCTCCTGCTTACCCTTTGCTCAAAGAGCGCCAAGCAACTCTTTTGTCTAATCTTGGCCGTAATGATCCTACGTACACTGGTTCTAGCATTCCTTCACCAGAAGTTCTCGGTACAGACATTCTCACGAACCAGAATGATACATTGAACGCAGATGCAGAAATCGCTAGTCAAACTCAAGCCCTACAAGATGCCTCAACTCGTGGTGACTTTGATGGTGTGAAGACTGCGGAGGCTGCTCTCATAGCCGCGCATAAACAGAAAGCAGATGCATTGAGCGCATCTGAAGATATGTCACAGACACGTCAAGCTAACATGCTTGAAGATCAGACACGTCAGGATTCTGATATCATGTCAGAGGTTGCAGACCTCGATATCGCCATCAAGAAAGCTCAGACACCTGAAGATATCGCTGCTCTCACTGCTGCTCGAGACTCAAAAATCGCGTCTGGGACTGTGCCTGCCGTTGCTCCTGCTGGTCAGGGTGAAAACCTTCCGTCGAAGCCTGTAGCCGATCCTCAGGTAGTCGAAGCAGTTACCACTAAAGTCGATGAGGCTGCTGCGGCGGCTGCAGCGTCTGGTGAACCTGGGGTTCCTAGCGAACTCACGTCTGCTGATGCGTTAGCCGCTGGAGATAAGGCGGCTACTGCTAATCCTTCTATGTTCGGTGGTGCTCTTGATTTCATCAAGGACTTCTTTGGTGATCTGTTTGATGCTAAAGAACTTAAGCGTATGGCTATTCTATATCTTGGTGCGCGTGCAACAGGAGCTGGTCATGGTTCATCTCTCACTTTCGCAGGTAAGAGCTATCTTACACGTATCGATGCTAAGCAAACTGCCTACGATACTGTAGCTGCCTCTGACAAGTACACCAAGGAAAGCGTTGCTGTCTTCAAGGAATCTCGTGACTACACTGATCTTGCTTTGAAAGGTTTGCCTACTACAAAGACGGGCTTGAATCAGTCATTCTGGGATAAAGATGGTAACGAAGTTCGTGCTGAGCAAGTTCAGATAGGTGACAATAAGCTCTGGGTTGGTGCTGATGGTAAACAACTTAATACGTTTGCTTTGACAGAGACTGCGCCTAAAGTGCGTGAGGCTCAAATCGAAACGTACATGCCTAGTTCTGAAAAGATGATCAAAGATCTTCGGGATCAGTACAGCAAAGACGAAGAGTCTGGAAAGTATAGCAACGACATCATACCTTCTATAGAGGCGCGTAAGGTTGCTGAGTGGGCCGTAAAGAACGGTGTTCCTCCTGAGCAGATGGGCACAGTTCTTCAGTCGGCTTATGCTGATATGATGAATGCTAAAGGTAAAGGTTACAAAGTTACTAGCCTCATACCTTACATCCAGCAGAACGTCATTCGTCAGCAGACTGGTGGAAACGCCGGTGTGTTTGTTGTCGAGCCTGCAACAGATGGAAAGGAAGCAGTGTATGTAGATGCGCAGAAGCTTTCAGTTCTGAACGACAGCGCTACTAAATGGCTCACTTCCCAGGGCCACCGCGGCGATACAAGTAGTCTGTCTAATGCGTTCTACAACTCTTTGATCACAGATTGGAATACAGAGCTCACTCAAGACGATCGTAATGAGTGGGACAAAGGTGCAGCTCCTGGAACTAACGGGTTCTTCTCTTACGCGCAAGAGATGCTCAATCAGGAACTGCTAAAATCAACACAGTAAATCTCAAAAGGAGAAACAAATGAGTGCTTTTGAACAGCTAGCGCGAAGCGCACAAGGCGGTCACAGCGTTGGCGGTTACACATTCATTGACGCCGATACTCTGAGTAAGGATGGGCAACTATACCGTATTCAAGGTTATGATGCTCCGGAGATCTCCCGTTTCACTGAGACGGGGGAAGTTCTCCAAACAGGTTCCAAGACACACTACGGAACTGCGGGCGGCGGGATGGCATCAGCTGTCATCCCCGGCCTGGCACAGAGACAAGGGTTCACAAACCCTGTGCCGTTATTCAATAAAGATGGTTCACCTCAGATGGATGCCACCGGCACTCGTCAGATGATTGAACTACACGATGATACTGGACGGAACTTCACTACGGAGCTTCTCAAGTCTGGTGTTCTCGAGCCTACTAAATATACAAGCAGCGATGACATGCAGGCTATCGAGGTAGCCAAACTCTTCGGTGAACAATCTGAGGGATTCGGTGAAGCAGCCGATCTCATTGCTGACTCTATCGAATCTGAAACACTTCGTCCTATTGAGTTCCGACAAGCGGCCTCGGATGAGGCAGCCTACGCTGCAGGTTATGGTAACGCCGATCTTGCGTTTCGTAAGTCTGATCGCTCTATCCGCAACCAAGCTTACAACCCTATGTCTGACTCCTGGGAGCAAGGCTGGATTGGTGCGAAAGAAGGTGCATATGGTTTCCTTGAGATCATGGGTGACGTGACTGATAGCGAGATGCTTACAGATATCGGTGAAGCCGGTGTTTCTCGTGCACGCTTTCAACAGGCTGACTACGCAGAAGTTCTCACGGACTGGAAGGATGTAAATGGTATCAAGAAAGGTACTGAGTTCCTCGTGAACAACGCGGCTATGTCATTGCCTTATATGATTACGACTGCTGCTGCTACTGTTGCAGGCGCCGTTGCAGCTCCTGTCGTTGGTACTGCTGGTGCTCTAGCCATCGGTGTATCTGTTCCTTCTGCAGTCTATGCAGGTCAAACGTGGAATGAAATGGAAGGCGAGAAGAGTGCGTCTATCGCATTAGCTTCTGGTCTCGTTCAAGGTGCTCTAGATCGTGTCGGTATCGGCGCAATCGGAGGTGCTACAAGCGTCACTGCTGCGCAAGGTGTCGCCAAGATCATGGCAGCTAAAGGTATCACTCGAGAGGCTGCTGAGACAGTCCTAGCAGCTGCTACTAAACAAGAGCTTGGAGATTTCCTACGTTCAGGTGTTCAAACAGCTACTTCACAGCTTGCAGCTAAGGCACTCGGAACTAACTTCTTGAAGAGTGCAGCAGCTGAAGGCGTCACTGAGGTCATGCAGGAAGCTACTGCTTATATGGGCGCTGTCACGGGTTCCGATAAAGAGTTCGATTGGAACGAGCTGAACGATCGAATGATCGCTGCAGCCGTTGCAGGCTCTGCACTCGGTGGAGCTTTCTCGGTTCCAGGTTCTATGCAGGATGCTGCTCGTTATCGAGGTATCCTCGGAGATACAGCTGCCGCTGATGGTACTACTGCCCGTCAATCCGCAGTTTGGGCTGAGCAAGAGAAAGCAAACAACGGTTATGTTGCTACGAACGCTGAGAACCTTGCTGACCTCGCTGGTCAGGTAAAGAGTTCAGGTATCGGTCTTACGTTGACTGAGTACGCAGACGAGTTCAAAGAGGCACAGAAGCGTTTGCCAGGCACTGAGCGTGCTATGCAAGCTCTGTCTAATATCCCTGCTCTTTGGCAAGGTGCTACACGTAACATCTTCACAGATGATATCATGCGTAGGTCACGTTCTGCTCGTATAGCTGCTGACTTGTATGGGGGTAATCCTGACCGGGTCTTCTCTGGTGCCAGTATGGAAGATGCTAAGCATCACCGTGTTGCTGAGATGAAGAACATGGTCTCTCGACCTGATGCTATGTACGAGTTGTTAAATGGTGGTAAGGCAGTTACGATGGCAGACAAAGCGCGTATCAGTCGTGCTGCCTATGATGTCTTTCAGAAGGCAGTTGATTCGTCAGGAACCTTTGATCCGGCTTCGGTACCAGCAATCCCCAATCGTGACGCTTACATCAAGCTAGGTACTGAGTTGAACACTCTGTCTGACAAGATGTACAAGGACCAGAAGAAGCACAATCCTGACCTAGGCTATATCAAGAACTATCTTCACTCGTTTAAGTCATTGAGTAAGCAAGCAGTACATGAGCAGCGTGCTAAGTTTGAAGGGTTGCTTCAGTCTAAGTTCAACATGTCTGCATCAGAAGCTAAGGACTTGACTGGGCGTATCATCGATGATCCTAATGTAGGAACAATCGAAGAAGCGTTCTCTGTGGTCAAAGGCGGTGCAGTGCCAAGTTCTCACAAGCAACGTACGCTAGGGCTTGCCACGACTGCTGAGTTCGCTCAGTTCATGAACCAAGATCTGTTTGCTAACGTGTCACACGCAGTTAAGACAACTGCCCGCTACACAGCTCATGCTGACTACGTTGGTAAAGATGGTTCTATTGTTTCAGCTTTGTTAGACAACATGTCGCGTGATGGACTGTCTCGAGAAGAGGTAAGCCGCATTGCTGCAGGTATGTCTGATTATCTTGCTGCTGAATCTGGTAACTACAAACGTCCGTCTACTGAGTTTGGAAAGAAAGCGCAGGCACTGCAGAAACATGCCATGATGTTCATGACATTCTCTGGACTACCTCTCGCTGTGTTCTCTTCATTTGTTGAAGCAGGACTAATCAGCCGAGGAGTAGACGCAGCTGGTCTCAAAGTACTTAAGTCGTTCGCAAAGGACTCAGCAAAAGGTATAGCAAACTATGCTGTAGATACAGTTGACGTTGTGAGAGGCCTTGAGCGTGCTCAGAAGGACAGCAGTGCACAGACTCTCATCAGAGACTTAGGTTTTTATGAGTGGGATGTAGGTGCTGCTACTGTGACAGGTGTAACTGAAACGAATGCACGTCACCAGAAGTGGTTCTCAGCGTTCTTCAGGGCTAACGGCCTTACGCAGTGGACTGACTACACTCGTGCACTTCGTGCTTCGTTTGCTGGAGACTTCCTCAAAGGTAACATGGAAGAGGTCATCAACCAGCGTCGTGCAGGTGCGCCATATTCTAGGCAGATCCAAGAGACTGAACTCAAGCTTCGCAATCTCGGTATCAATATCGATAGGTTCATACCACTGCATGAGAGCATTGCTGCGGGTCTTCCTCTGAGCGCTACAGACCAGGAGTTCTACAACGAGCAAGTGCGTGATATGACATACAACTTTGTCAATGAAGCAATTGTTCTACCACAGTCTGCTAACCGTCCACTCATCTACCAAGATCCACGCTTTGCGCTGTTCACTCAGTTCCAAGGTTTCATCTCCGTATTCACTACTAAAGTACTCCCACCTCTCTATCGGGATGCCTTTGGTGGAGGCACTCCGACCATGCAATACTCCGCTTGGTCTACTATGATGACAATGATCATGCTTGGCTTTCTATCACAAGCGATCAAAGACTGGATCAAGTATGATACGTTTGGAGAGAACGATGACGAATACGAGATGTTGACAGGCGGTAACCCGTATCTGGATACTGCTGAGTATGCACGTCGTGGTCTTCTTTCAACTGGTCTTCTCGGCGTAGGTGAGCGCGTAATAAATGCTGTATTTCCAATGTACTCACAGCGTAGCGACAATCCAGGTGATTGGATCTACAACCAGGCAGTCGGCGAAAGCCCCGCGTTGGGTTATGTACAGCGGGTTGCAGGTGCTGCTGGTTCATTTGCTAGCGGTGACGTTGGACGTGGTGTTGAGCAAACGCTCAAGGCTACTCCAGTGTTTGGACCATTCAACCTCGTAAATAAAAAGGCTGGTAATGCAGCATCACAATGGAACTTTAACGGAGAATAAGTATGGGAAAGTTTTCCAATGCCGGTAATACATCAGGTAAGACATCTGCTCTTCAGCGACTAGCTGAAAGTGCGTCTTCCAATGTAGGATTGCCGGTTGAGCCGGTTGAGGACGCAACGGTTCAGAACTACAGCGTCCCTACTCAAGCTCCAATCACACAAACAGGAACGGGGGTGGTGCCAGCGGCACTGCCTCCAACAGAATTTCCACCTATCGCTAACGATCCATCGATCAGTCTGCGGCGGGCGGAGGAACTTCCTTCACCTATCCAACCACAGTTTGTAGATCCACAGCAGCAACTAGAGATGGACCTCGCAGCGCAACAGCGTAACCGAGTGCCGAACTTGCGTGAACGTGCTATGGCACCCTCTGTTCCTATGCTCAACAGGCGAGCCACTGCATCATCTATACCAGATGGTGGGATCTTTAACCGTGCAAATCAGATGGCTGAGGCAGTTGCAATCGGTGGGCTTGTTCCACCTGCATACCTACAGAATACGCCTGGTTTTATTCCGGCAACAGAAGGTGCATCAGGCCCACAGATCGCAGAAGCTATCGCAGCTGAGCGTGAAGGTGCTGTGCAGGCTGCCTTGAACCGATTGAGTGCGGTAGACAATACTGACCCACGAAAGCCAGTTGTTAATCCTGACTTGATCAAAGCTGGCTCTATTGTCACTGAGAACATGCTCATGACTCTGGCAGAAGGTAGTCAGGATCTCGACTTTGAATCTGAAGCGGATCCTATCACGACTGCCCAAGGCGAACAGTCCTCTGATCAACTAGACGCTTCTTCTAAGGCTCCTTCCCGTGTTGCTAAGCAGCAAGGCAATGCCCATATTGGACAGCAGATCGCTCTTGAGTATCAGCGATTGTCTGGTAATGAGACTCCACAGAAGATCCCTACAAAAGAAGCAGAGACACTAGGTGATGTATTCAAGACGATGTGGGCTGTACAAAATCCTAATCTCGTCAATGTGGTACGTGATACAAAGACTCGACAGAACTATTACGAGCTGACGCCTGAAGGTGAGGACGTTCTCGCCAAGGGCGTAGATACTCGACGTCGTTTGTTCCCGTCTAAGAACGTGCGCCCTGCAAAGAACCCTCCACCAAAAGGTCGTCTTACAGGTGACGTAGGCGATAACGAAGTAAAGAACGTGCAAGGTCAAGTCGGCAAGCAGTCATTCGGCAAGGTAATTGAGCAATCAATGCATAACATGTCGCAGATTCCTAATGTTGTAGACAAGCAGCGTCTTCGTATCCTCTACTCAACTGCACTTCCTATTTTACAGTCAGGTGATTTCTCGAATCCGATAGCCAACCTTCATAACGTCGGGCCCGCAAAGGTCGCTGAGTACACAGCTATTCATGGTCCTGAACTTGCAAATGTAGAGATGAACAAGGCAGCAGATAAGCTCGCCCAACACATTCAATCTATTGCAGTCGAGCGGAATGGCGCGAACTATTTGACATATGCAGTGCAAGGCTTTCAAGGTCGTGTATCCCCACAGCAGTCTAAGTTCAACCCAACTTCGTCTAAGACAGTGCGCTTTGTAACTCGTAACGCTGTGCCATCTCCTGCTAAGCCAGGTTCACGGGTCGAGAGCAATCTCAAGCAGATGTACGCGATGATGCTAGTACCAGATGCTGATGCAGCTCTGCCTAACGTTCGTGAACAGAAGTTCGAGGCGTATGCTAATCAGCTAGAAGCATGGGGAGATCGCCTCAGTGGTGCCTTAGAGATGACCGAAGCAGAAGCGGACGCCATTAGCGAGGCCATTGAACAAGGTGTCTCTCTGACCGACCCTGCATTCCCTCAGATTAAAGGCATCAGTCTTGATCCGGAGAAGGATGCTGAGTTGATCAAGAGTATCGAAGCGAAAGGCGAAGATGGTCCTCATTATATTGATGGTCTGATGGATGCCGCTAAGTATCTTAAGGCTCGTCGTGAGGGTCGTACACACTACTCGTACTTCAACGCGTACATCGATGGTAAGACTAACGGCATCGCATCTAACGGTATCCAAATGGGTAACTCTAAGACTGCTCGTCAGACTGGTGTACTTCGCTCTAGCAAGACCGATTACCTCGATGAGGGAGACGTACGTGACGCTTTGCGTGACACTCTTCTTCATATGGTGGACACTAATGGGTTCGACGGTGATGTTCATGAGTTCTCTTCTGAACTTAACGCTGTTGCCCGCGCTGTGTTCTCCTATCGGGAGTTGAACAAGCAGACAACTATGACGTTTGGTTACGGTAAGGAAGTCTATTCCTTCAGTGGTCACATGGTTGATGCGTTCAATCAGTTGAAAGCTAACCCTCTTCTCATCAAAGATGCGGAATTGCGCGCCCAGTTTTTAGCCTCCGCTGTAACTGTTGAGTCTCGACTACCTGATCGTAAGGTCTTCGGTGATACTCTTATGACGGTGTACGGTCCTGCTCTTGAGTCGGTCATGTCTCCAGAGGCACTCGCATCTCGATCTATCATGCGGTCATCCGCTGCGATGTACGCTGCAATGAACCAAGTCATGGCTATCAAAGGTCCTGTTGGAAACGACTTACACTTTGGTCGTGACATGCAGATGCCTGGTGAAGCTACTGATACAAAGTATCGTATCCGTGGTGAGAACGTCGTCGGCGGTACTAAGGAGTTCTCTGCCTATCATCAGCAGGGTGAGCCGACAGCTGCTGCACCTCGTGAATATGATGGCCAGCTTTCGTATGGTGATTATGCGTATGGTGGTGCTGTAGTTGGACCTGTTCAGTCGTTAGACGCCGCAACAGTGGCACTCTCTACGGCAGGTAAGAGTTGGAATCGACTCAAGCAGGCCAGCGGTGGTAACCCGTATGTCCACACTGTCTACGATGCTTTCAAGACGGACGCTATGGGATACGATGTTATCCTTGAAGAAGTCAACAGCAACTGGTTAGACACTGCCATGGACTGGTCGTATCTTGAAGAGACTCAGAAGTCTTTGCGGGATGCTATGTCTAAGTGGCGTTCTGAGATCTCCAAGAGAGACCCTAAGTCTGCAGCTACTGAGAATGAAGCAGCGTATATGCGTTGGATTCTCAAGGAGGGTGAAAGCGAAAAGGGTAACCAAACTATGAAGAACTTCAATAAGCGTATTGGTAACATGGCGGCTTTTGAGAAGCGAGGTATCGACTTTGGTAACGTAGTTCGTCGCTTCCAAGATACTATGAGAAGTGTTGGGTACGACTGGCTTAATCCTCCAGTAGAGCCTACTGTTTTACAGGTTCGTACGTTTACTGAGTCGTTAGCTAAGATACTCGATGTGGATTCTCGACTAACGAGAGCAATCAACTTCACTAACAAGCAGAAGGCTGAACTCCGTAAAGAGATCCTAGCAGAGGGTTATAAGACTCCGTCAGGTAAGACTATTGCTTTGCAGTATTATGCGCATTAAACTTTTGCGTTGTGTTTTATCCTCTTAACACGTACAAAAAAATAAGGCCACAAGGAATCCCTAATGGGAAACCTTGTGGCCTTTTTTATCGCAGTTAGCTTTTAGATGGGAGCATACCGTTGGAAGCAAGCAGTCGCTTGATACCTTGCGCATGCGTGTCACGAATCTTAATCGCTTCACTCTCTTCCATACCTGCATCGATGTTCTGTTGCATCACAACTTGAAGCATCTCATCGTTCAGTGCTGGAGTATACGCGAGTGCTGGATCCAATCCAAACGTCTCTACGTATTCCATATCGTCGATTGAGGCACCTCGTAGTGCCATAATGTTGTAGTTCTTTTTATCAGCAGAAGAAGTAGGTTGAGTCATTGATGTCTCCTATGTTGAGTTCACCTAATGCAGGCTGCTCAACTGTGTCTGTGTTATCGGTTAGTTGTTGTCGTATGGTGTCAAAGAAGTTATCGTTTGTGTACATGTCGATGAACACCTGTTTAGTTTTCTGAAGTAGGTCCTCAACATCAGAAGCGTGGGTAGCGAAGCTGTCGTGAACAGCTCCAAATGCTCCATCCCAATCAGCAATGACGAGTGCCATATGAGCTGCGTCCATTGAGTGGATGAAGTTAGGTGAGATGCCGCTCATGAACCCTCGGATGTTAGGTCGATCCGTTGGTGTTTTGAGAACGTGCTTTACATCTTTACCATTGAGGCGCGCACGGGCTTTGAAGTCTACAGTGGTGAAGTTCTCGTAGCGAGCACGGAATCCTGATGGAGTATCCCACTCAATAGTTGTTTCACCGTTACCGTACGTGAGTTCATATGAGAAGCTGTTGATCTGTATGGACACATCGTTCAGTTCCTCGAGCTCATCGTTCTCTAGTTCGCCTTTGCTCAGTAGTTCTCTACGCCGAGTTTTCAGTTGCTTGAACTCAGCTCGTGTTCCACCGATCAGCTCATGCTTGCCTATTTGGTATTGAGCAAGCTCTTGTAGGTAAGCCATCGTTTGTAGAGGACCAGGACAGACATGGTTAATTGCTTTGACTAAAAGCTTAGCTAGCTTGTCGCAGTCTTTGCGAGTGATACCATACTTGTCTGTGAACTCTTCAGCACGAACGTCGAAGTACATGTTCTCAGCGATCTTGCTAGCACCTGCAGAGTATGCGCGTGTCATGCTGCCTCTCTTGCTTATTCCCTTTCTGATATGCTTCATTGGCATACTTTGGAGAAGGCCAGAGAGACGCTCATCGTCTTGAGCTAGTTCGATCAGACGCTTAGCTGTCTGTACATAGAAGTCCTTTTGGATTGTACTAGGTACGAGCCCTACAAGTTCTCCCGTTTGAGAGTCTTTACTGATAGCACCTAAGTGCTGCCAGCCGTTATTCGAACCATCGATAGCTACCGGTAACTGAGTCAGACCCGTACGTTCAACGAAGTCCCATTCATAGCAACTAGCGAGGAACATATAGGGCTTCTCTGCTTTGAGGTCTAACTCGCAGCTGAAGATCTTGTCCCAGTTTGCCATTGTCCAACCAGCCCGATCGTTCAACGTCATCTTGTCCACAGAGATATCTTCAAGACCTTCAGATTCTAGGTGCGACTTATAGTCTTCTTCACACCACTCTGGGATCTCGTTGATGTTGTAAGACTGATTGTAGCAAGACGCTGTGTGGACAGCCAACCAGAACTTACCACTCTCGTTGATAGGCTTTGGCTCTGCGAACAGCAGCAGACCTTTAGCCATGTCACTGCTTTGGTAGTTCAAGAACGGTTCAGTGTTATAGATACGACCACGATAGTCAAT
>Ga0070748_1000307_pt1 | contig 24758 bp, 19 predicted proteins | sample VirMetDEL_Nov_12_FD_77015 | JGI IMG/M metagenome (GOLD analysis project Ga0070748, IMG submission 77015) | Aqueous microbial communities from the Delaware River and Bay under freshwater to marine salinity gradient to study organic matter... | ecosystem: Environmental > Aquatic > Marine > Coastal... | reverse complement strand
CCTTACAGCATGGCGTTTTTAGTCGGCTGGATTGCACTATTTTATCTTTGGGTATTTGCCTTTGGTCTGCCTGTTGGTCCAGGCTCACCGATATACTATCAACCTTAACGAACGCCAGCATTAACTGGTGATTCAACGATCATGAGTAAATTTCGTATTTTATTTAACGCCGAACAGCAGATGTTAGGTGAATAAAGTACGAAATTCATCGCTTTGCCTAGTGAACTTATTGCTTGAATAAGCACAGTGAATGACGAGCGATAATAATACTAGGGCATCGATTGGCGAAGCCATCGTTTCTTTGGCGCTAGATTACATAAATAGCTAACTTCAATGTTTGACCAACAAAGGGCGTTATTAACAGTACATTATTAATTTTAAAATAAAGCCCTATTTCTACTTCGCGTATTAAAAATCACTTAGTGCTGTGTGTGCAAATTCCCCCTTAAAGTAAAAGTTTCAACTAGGGTAATTTCCGCACTGTAAAGGGATAAGTGATGATTTGTGAAGAGAGAACCGGATTGGATTTAAACGCATTTACCTTTTTAGTGGCATCAATCACCTCTTCTAAATCCAGTAAAAAACACGCTTAACGTTAATTAGTTATCGATAAACGATAACAAAAGCTTGAATTCGTACTTTTATTAATTATAATGATTTTCTTTATAAAAGAGACAAGTGATAGTGAATACTGCATGTTAGCATCGCATGATCAACAAACACAGACTACATATCGAATAATTTATATCAGCAAATTAACTAAAATGATGATTTTGCTCTGTGGTGTCATACATACCGGATTGTTTCTATTTTTTGCACTGCTTAATGTAGATTCATCAAAAGCGAAACAAAGCTTTGGCGAAAATAATATTAACTTAACAGCCATCAGTGAAAAATGGTTAAGTTACGCAAATTTACTAGAAGATTCCGGACTTAATAGTTTTTGGATATTAGGTACGGTCGACTTTGTTGCACAAATATTAGTGCTTTTTTTTATGTTCCGACTATTTGGATTATATGAGAAAGGAGAAATATTTAGAGTACAAAATTGTCGCTATTTGCAACTTATAGGTATTACATTATTCTCATATGGCCTAGCCATGATATTCCTGCCGGCACTTGTGTCTTTATTCATCAATTTATTCTTTGAATATCAGAAACTTGAAATTTTTTATTACTTTGGTAGCGTAGAACTTACTCAATTGATTTGGGGTTCAGTTATTTTAGTCATTTCTTGGGTCATGAAAGAAGCTTGTTTAATGAAAGCCGAGCAAGGATTAGTAATCTAGTGGCCATTATTGTAAACCTTGATGTTGTGCTAGCTCAGCGAAAAATGAAGTTGAAAGACTTATCAAAAATATTAGATATTACGATACAGAACTTATCGGTATTAAAAACTGGCAAAGCTAAAGCGATTAGATTCACTACCTTAGATGCGCTATGCGAAGCACTTGATTGCTGCCCTGGTGATATTTTACATTATCAAACAAAGAGTAATACTGAGTTAGAACAAGATTAGGAGCATAAGAGGTAAATGACATGGAAAATGTAATACTAGCCGTAGTGTTGTGTGTTATATCCGTTATTATTATTAATTTTTTTCAGTTAATGTTCACTAAAGCAGATTGGGCCTACATTGAATCGAATAATGTAGCCAAGTACACAGCTAGCCCCCAAATATCAATAACTAACAACGTCAATGATAAAGAGTTAATTCCGGAAATTGACAAAGATTTGTTATTGATTGAAGCGGCTATGTTATTAATTTTGGAGCACTACTCTGATCCTTGTTTTAATACCGAAAAACTTGCATCTATGGTTAATTCCAGCCCTCGAAGTCTGCAACGAAAGTTTAAATTAATATGTCAATCTTCACCGAGCAAAGAAATTAAAAAATATCGATTGGAGCACGCCGTTAAAGCCCTTGATGCCAGCCATAAAATAAAAAGAGTGGTGTTTGAAAGCGGTTTTTCATCACCATCATATTTTTGTAAATGCTTTAAAGAACATTTTGGCTGCACCCCTTCTGAATACCTATTGAAACAAAAGTAATTATTCAAAGCTGACCTTATATTTTATCTCAAGATATAAGGTCTCAATACTATAGTGATACAAAGCAACATTCATTTTGACTTGAATAGCACTGATATTTATCAAAAGCATTATTTTTTATTTCTTACCTTTGTATAACTCCCTCTTAATTTGTCAGTCAAACAATTAACAGTAGCTTTTACTTAATAAAATTAAGTCATTTTCGGATGAATAATTACTATTTTTTGCACTGAAATTTTATTGCCCATTTTTCATTTGATTTATTCATTTGTAAGTTTAATAGGTTTGCGACAGAGAGTAATAATAATCCGCCAGAACCTGTTTTGGCGCATTCTTGCTATGTTGTTTGGCTATTCCAAATGCAATGATGAATGGGTCGAAACAATGAAGTTTCGATACAATTTAAACAATTATTTAGGAAGAAAAAATGAATCTTGATAACAATGAAATAAATAATGAATACACTGTAGAAGCATTGGAAGCGCGTTTTGAAATGGAAGCAGTCGTTGATGATGGCGGTGCTGACACTGATGGAAGTTGCGAGTGTAAAGTCACTTGGTAATTCCTTGCGAGAGGAGAAATTCTCCTCTCAATTTTTTCTACTATTGATAATTCAATATGCCTATTCAACTTCATCCAAACATTCAAATTAGTCCGTTTATCTCGTCCGGAAAACACGAGAACAATCAGTTTCTCATTCAATGTGAGCATATAAACTACGTTGTTTCTGCTTCCGTAAAAACATTGATTGAAAGTCTCATTTCATATCAAAACTCCAATGAATCTCTGGTAGAGAGTTATTTTACGACAACCCAACGTAAGGCTTCAGAAGCAGATATTATTGCATTAGCTAGACAATACATTCCAAAAGAGTTGTTCGCTAATGTGGAACTTCCCCCTCAAAGAAACCCTTTTATTTTTAGTGTGACACTGTTGCCAGAACGACTGTTAAGTCATGTTTCAGTGCTATTAACCCCGCTGTTCAATAAATGGCTTTGTTTAATCACCATGATCGCCTTCATAGGTATTCATGGTTCATTACTTACACAAGTCAATCAATCAGCGGCACTAGGAATACCAATAGGCGCAATTCCAACATTTATATTGGCAATGCTTTTGAGCTACTTTATTCATGAGTTAGGCCATATTAGCGCCTGCCAACGTTATAACTGCCCCCATGGCGGTATCGGTTTTGGCATTTATTTGGTCTTCCCAGTTTTTTACGCTGATGTTTCCAAAGCATGGCGATTATCACAAACACAAAGAGCGGTTGTTGATCTCGGAGGATTATATTTTCAGTCTATCTTAATTATTGCCGTTGATTGCTACGCCTATTTCACGGCGAGTCAATTAGCGTATGTACTCTCTTGGACTATTACCCTTACTATGCTGCATACGCTCAATCCATTTTTCAAATTTGATGGTTATTGGTTACTAAGTGATCTCAGTGGAATTACCAATCTTCATGACAAAATGCGTACAGCACTTGTGCGTGTGAAAAATAAAATATTCCACCGTACGCCATTAAACTTTAACCAGGACAGAGCCCTCTATTTGTTAATACCTTACAGCATATTGGCAACAATGTTTTTCATCTATGTGGCAACGTTTCTAAGTCAAAAACTATGGCAAACAGGGCAAGATATTACATTGGCTTTTTCTCAAATACAGGGAAACAGCTTATTTGAGAGCTTTACGCTAATGCTTGAGCAAGACGCATTATTCCCATTACTAAAAACCATCATGTGGGCAATTCTCTTTGTGTTGCTACTATCTTTCTACTTAAAACGAATCAAAAACCTGTTGATTCAAGGTGATAACTTGGAGACGCGACATAAATGATGAACCTTTTATCTAAACTGTTAAATAATACTGATAAAACAGACTTATTAGAGCAAAGCAAACAGCAGGAACGTTTTTGCAAAGTAACCACATCAAGTATTAGCGGAGCAGACTGTACTAAGCATTTAGCTGCAATGCGACGTATTGATAAGGCCACGCGACCCCCATCATCCAACGAACATGGGTTATCAAAAGTTGCATCTCACCCCGTATCTGAACATAGGCGAGTTATCACGTCTGCGTATAGTAACGCTTTAATCGAATTGCTCGCTTCAATGTACCGCAACCGTTCAGTACACTTTTATTTAATCCTAGAGCAAGCGGAGCGCTTACCCTATTTGCAAAAACTGATAGCTCTATCACGAATAACATTAATAAGTCATCACGCGGCGCTAACATTATCCACGCAATCAAACGCTGGCATACAGGTATTTGTCAGTATTCCTGAGTTTCACCCAAAAACCTTAACAAGTGAATACCAAATTGATATCCATGGTGAGAGGTGTATTTTTTCATCATATCCGTGGCTACTTAGTCGCAAACAGAAAATACCTCTATATATCCTAGATACAAATAACACATTAAGTTTAGTGGACAATATAAATGATATGTATCAGCGCTTAGCGCAAAGCTATCAAACCCCAGCCACTAACATTTATAGCTGGAGTAGGTTACAAAGCCATAAAGTTGAAAACTTAGAGCAAAGCTTTATCTCACAAGTTAATCAGCTAGAGGCATTGTTAAGGTATATTCGACCTAAGGTTAACGATGGCGACTTACAACCGACACTTGAAAAAATAAAACACCAGAAAACGCAATTATTACAAAGGAGCTACGGATGACATTATCATCGTTATTTCAGAGCATTTCTCGACATGGTGATTCTTATAAACGCGTATTGATTGATACAGATACCCGCAAGCAACTACAGCGCTCTTTACAGCATATTGACAGTAATAACAGTTACTTAAAAATATGTCAGCATTTTCAATCTATGGCGAGAGTAAACGAACTAAATGACTTCTGCCTATCCAGCTCTCGTTCTGCCTTACAAGATTTCATCGCTTCTAAAGTTTGGGTCGACAATCCAAAATATTGGCAGCAAGCACATCAATTTGACGGTCCGGTGATTTTTGTTACCCCCCATTACGGCCCTTTTGCAATGGGATGTTTAAAAGCAGTACTAGATATGGGTAACGATAAAACCGTTAATGCGTTTTATGATCCACCAGAGAAGAACCCGACAACAGCCATATATAAAGACGTATTAAGTAGTTTAGGAGATGGATTTAACCCAATATTTAATGATAGTCGAGGGTTAGTTAGAGCAATCAAGTGTCTGAAGAAAAAGCAAATATTAACTATGATGCCTGATGTATTTGATTTATCTGGGCAATCAATTTCAATTCCTTTTTTTGGTCACTTCACCACAGCGATGGCAGGCACTGCATTTTTAGCGCTGAAAACAAATGCTTTAATTATGCAAGCGTACTGTGTTCCGGATAACCACGGAGGCGTTAAATGTATTTTACATAAACCATTCAAATTTCCAAAATCAAGCGACGCAGAGCAAGATGTATATAACCTAACGAGTCTCTTATTCAAATCTATTGAACAGCAATTAAGATTAGCGCCGGAGCACTGGATTTATCTTCGACAATTAGATGGCCGATTAGGTTTACCTCTACCTGAACACATTAATTTTCCAAGCAGTAAACACAAAATAATGGCACTGGCAAAAAGTCTACAACTTGATTATTCATCAATTGAAAGCGCATTAAAGTCAAATATGAGAGGTATCGATTTAAATTAATTCACGTTATGAGATTTTTCATAATCAATGTTTGGGTATCACATTGATTTATATATTGAGTTTAGCGCTGTATCAACATTCAGGGCTATGATAGATAATATTGGAGTTTATATGTTTAGATATATGTTTTTATTTTTTATTCTACTTTCGAATGCAAGTTTAGCGGCTGAAAAGCGTGATACTGGCTTCAAATTAGATGTTATTGTAAAAGGTTTTTTTTCACCTGAGGTAAAGCAGGCGACAGTAAAGTCTGTGCGTAGTGGTTCTATCGCTGAATCTAAAGGAGTAAAGGTTGGCGATCAATTACTCGCAGTTGCCGGTTGCGAAATTCCAAGTTGCCCGGCTTCTATTGCTAAAGAATATATATCACAGCCTATTGGGACTATTGTTAACTTTCAGTTTAAGCAGCCTAATGGCAAGAGTTATTCAGTAGATATCGAACTGATGTAGAGTCTGAATTTAATGTGCTTATTTTGCGTTGATTTTGGTAAGGCAATTCACTTAGATTTGAAACATTAATTAAAAAAACTGCCGAAGCAGTTTTTTTAATTAAGCGTCAAGTAGCTAGTGCTATTTATCGCCCAGCGAATTTACTACTCAAACGAACCTTTGAATTGCAGTAAAATCATAAGATGTCGAAACGCTCTGTTAACTATTGATGCCAGCTTTTAATCTCTCGTTGCATTACATCGCTTATACTTCCTGCCACCACATAACAAAGCGATTATATAATTGCCGAGACCTACTTACTTTTATCCAAAAGACTAGCTAGCTCTTATAGGTTAATGGCGGGGCCTAATACGTTATTTTCAATGTGGAAGCAGATAGCTTACGAAACTCACTTGGCGTTTTCCCTGTTTCTTGTTTAAACGCTTTATAGAATGAAGATCTGGCATTAAAACCAACCTCAAGTGCAATATTAAGTACCGTATCATCATTCGCTAATATTTTCGGTATAGCCGCTTTAATACGCCACTGATTAATAAAATCAAAAAAATTGGTGGATAAGGTTTCATTAAGCGTTTGTGAAATATAGTTAGGCGAAATAGCGATAGTGCTTGAGAGCTTTTGTAGAGATATACTTGAATCTAGATAGAGTTTATCTTCTCTCATTATATCGTTTATTTTCTTTGCTATACGATTCGACTGTTCTGTATCTAATGCTGAACGCTGATACTTTTTTGTTGGACTTAGTACTATATTTTGTTCATCGTCATTTTGAGTGGTTATATTCTCGGCAATATTATCACTATATTCAAAAAAAGCCGGTTTTTGCTGAAGACCAAAATGAGCCATGCTCCATATTAACAATAATGACAGCAAGCTCTCAGCTCTGGTATTAAATAAAAGATTATTAAACAGGCTTGAAGAGAATAATGTCAGCAACGAAAAGAGCCAAGCACTAATAGCAACAAATAATAACCAGTTCATCCAGTTAAGTTTTTTACCCTCATGATTAGCAAATGCGTTTTTCAATTGTTTCCGATAATTAATTAATCGGCGAGTAATAATAAAAATTGTATAAACGCACTGCCCTAACCAGAGCAAAATAATCACCAACAAGCTCATTAACAAAACAATAACTAAGGGATCAGCCACATCGGTATCATCAATAAATATTGCGGTATGTATGTCATTTGGCAACAACAACATCAGTATGCTGATTAATAGTGCAGGCCATAGCAAAATAAAATGACGAAGGTGTTTTGAGTTAAATTTCCAAGTATTATCTGCCGTGATTCCTTCAACATAAAACCATAGTGCAGGACACAATGTAAAAAGCGCAGGAAAGACTAATGCGCTATAAAATTGATACCAATTAGGAAATTGAACGCTCACAATGGGTATCATTGCCAGCAGACCACTAGCAAGTAAAAAGACTGATAATGGTAAACATATTATCGACGTTTTCGCTCTGATCAGAAGTACGGGAATACTTAGCAGTATTTGCCCTAGCATAATCATATTAAGGGTCATTACTATAGGGTCGGTCAAATCAAATCCTTTTTATACTTTATGCAGCGGTAATTATTTAACACTTTAAGTAGCTTATTCTACGCCACTTTCCACTTACACCATATGAAAAAGTGTCCGTGCTTTTAGTCTAGGACGACATAAGCCATTAGAAAATATATTCTTTTAATTCAAAACAGCAATGGGTTTTTAATCCTTCGACTTTTCCCGTGCATTGGGTTTAATAAAAATATATTTAACGGAGTTATCAATGAATGCAATCAGTAACAAAGAAAATACGGGTGCCGTAAATACTAGTAACGTCAGCATTAATACCGCAAAAGTTTTTGAAGACTTTCAAATAAACGTCAAACTGAAAATTTCAGCGCTTTGGATTGCGGTGATGTTTTGTTATGTCTATGGCGATTATATCGAGATTTATGTTCCCGGTGTAATAGCTGATGCGATGACGGTTAAATCAAGTATTGAAACTCAATTAGAGTTTTTTGCCGTTGCATTGTTGATGGCAATGCCAAGTGTGATGATATTTTTTACTTTAGTAATAAAATCTAAGGTTAATCGTTGGCTCAATATAATATTAGCTGCGTTTTATATCGTTTTACTCATTATTGTAAATACGGAGACGGGCTGGTGGTTTTACTTATTTTTAACCGCAATAGAGATTTTAATCTCAATGGCTGTTATTTGGTATGCGTGGAAATGGCCAACACTTGAAGTTTAAACAAAAACTTTTAGCTATTTGATATATTGAATTAAAATAAGATTATGTCTTTATTCGAAATTTTATCATTCACTTAAAAAAATCTATAATAAGCTTGCTACTAACTGTCGCTAATTGGTATTTTTATTACAAATTCCACACCTTGGTGGTTAGAATCTATAATATTTATATCGCCACCCAGTTGTTGGGTAACAATATTGTGAACAATATGCAGTCCTAAACCAACACTGCCATTTTTTCTATTGGTGGTGAAAAAAGGATCAAAGATTTGTTTTTGATTAGCACTCTCAATCCCTTTGCCGTTATCTCTGATGCATAAAACAACACTATCGTTTTGCTTTTGCAGGCAAACATTTATTTCACCTTGCATCTTTGGACTCGAAAAACCGTGTACTATGGCGTTGTTAACTAACTGTTCAACAATATACTGATATGATTTTTGCACCGAATGAATCATGATATCTGACTGGATATTAAATGTTATTTTATGTCCAGCCTTGACGGCTACTGGTGTGATTGCTTCCTGAACTTGGCCCATATATTTATCTAATCGAAATGTTTGAAGATTTTCTGCCTCAGATGCAACTGACACCATCTTAAAACTATCGATCAGTGTCGCTGCTCTCTCATAACTATTTGAAACAATCGTATTGCATTGGCATAAACGTTCAATTCGCTCTTTAAATACTCGTTGGGTCAACTTCCCTTTTTCACTTAACGATTTTATCACTTCAATATCTAAAGTAATAAGGCTAGCAGCAGTGATACCAGAGCCTATTGGAGTATTTAATTCGTGAGCAACCCCTGCCACCAATCGACCTAAAACGGCTTGTTTCTCAGTTTCCACTAGCTTATTTTTAGTTTCCATTAACAAATTGTATGATCGAGTAACTTCTTCACTTTTTGTTTTTAAGTCCAACGTTCTTTCTTCAACTTGCAATTTAAGTTGATCTTGCCGTTTCTCAAAGCGCCTTACACGTATTTTATACAAAATGACCAACACAAGGATAATTAGCAAAAATAATATCAATCTTGCCCACCAGGTTTCGTACCAAGATGGGGCGACATGAATATTTAAAGATAAAAAGTTACTCTGCCAAGCTCCCATTTTATCTGCACTTTTTATTTGTAGGTAATACTTACCAGGGTTTAAATTTGTGTATTTAGCAACCCGATGTGTATTATCGGTTTCTATCCAGTTTTCATCAAACCCATCCAGCTTATAGGCATAGCGAAGTTTGGATGAAGATGAAAAGTCCAATGCTGAAAATTCAATAGCAATACTCTTGGATGTCGGGAGTAGATAGATGTCTTTTGCATTTGCAAGGTAAGTTTTATTTTCATCAATTTTGATTTCAGTTGCCACAAGTGGCGGCTGATAAAGCTGAACTCGAAAATTTTCCGGTTTTATCAATAATCCCCCCATAGTCCCTCCAAACATCATTGTACCGTCTTTCATCAAAAGACTTGAATCTAGCCAGATACCGCCGACATTTGGGCTATCAAAATGATCAAAAAAGTATATCGACCAATCATTGGGATCAAGCATTGCAGCGGAATTCCATATTCGACCAAGTGAATCCTCCAGCATATTGCCAAATTGTAATGGAGTATCTTGCGGCTGCTTTAGTTTTGTATCTATAAGTTCAAAGGTAGGGAATTCATTTAAGTTTGAGCTAATGAGACGATTTAGCCCACGATTAGTTCCAATCCATAACGAATCATTTTTAGTAACAAGAAAGCCGAGCACCTCAGTGCTAATAATGCCACTATTTTCCTGCGATACATTAACCAATGCAGTTCCATCAGGTGGAATATAATATAGCTTAGATAGCGACGCGATCCATGTTGTTCCATTCGCTTGATGAACGATTAGTTTTATAGCATCACTAAAAGTAACCAAAGGTTCATCTAAGGTTGATAATTTAGTAAAACTTTTTTTATTAACACTACGATAATATAAGCCTCTACTTGTACCTACCCAAATTCTTCCTTTAATATCAGATGATATAGCCAATATTTGTAGTCCATCAACCCCATCATCAATGCTGATCGCAGTCAGACTATTTTCTTTTATACGGTATTGATAAAGGCCATTTGCCATTGTACCTATCAATACCGTGTTATTGTCCGGTTGATGCATAGCCTTAATAGAATCGTTTTTCAGTAACGCTATTTCGCTATTGTTAGCATTTACCTTTGACAGAGGATTGTCGCTTAATTCAATGATATTAATACCATTTGCGTCAGTCCCCTGCCATATTTGACCATTATTGCTTTCTATTGCAGATAATACACTTGGTGAGGTTCCTTTATTAGTTGATGGCATTTTTTTTCGTAAAGTGCGAAACGTTGAATTATGTGGGTGGTAATAATTTAAACCCGCTCCCCAAGTACCAACCCAAATCAAATTAGATTTATCAACAAACATTGCGCCAATATTGTCCATACTTAGACTATCACTGGAGTTTTCTTTATTTTTGTGTTGCTCGGAGATCTCGCCAGCTTCTATGTCAACAACATATACACCTTGGCCATAAGTACCAATCCAAACTTCTTCATCGCTAATTTGAACGATAGAAAATACCCATGGTTCATCATTATCTTTATATTGAACACGATTAAAACTAAATCTTTCGAGCTGATTTTCCCCGACAATTTTGGCATAGCCATTTTTTCTTGTCCCTACCCAAAGGACGCCTTTTTGATCAATAGTTAACGAGGTAATATTTTGCTTATAAAAAGAACTTTTACCATCAGGTTGGGTGTGAATGCTTTCAATAGCATGATTATGAGGTGTTAACCTATTTAGTCCGTTCCAACTTCCAATCCACAAATCGCCGCTTTGAGCAATTGCTAACGAACGAATATGGTTATCATTTATTCCGGATTTGTTATTCTCTTGATATTTAAAATGCACAAACTTGTCTTTATTTAGGGGCAAAAGATCTAGTCCGTTATTGGTGCCAATCCAAATGCCACCTAGCTCATCCTCGACAATAGCTTCAATGCGATTATTTGCGATACTATCTCTATTTTTTGGATCATGTTGGTAGTTAGTGAATATATTTTTTTGAGGATCATACACAGATAAACCATTATTCATTGTACCTATCCATAGTTTTCCACTTTTAGATACGTAAAGGGTTTTTACATAGTTCCCTATTAATGAGTTTGTGTTTTTCGGTTGGTGATTAAATTTTTTAAATGAATAGCCATCATATTTAACTAATCCTGATTGAGTACCTACCCATAAAAATCCTTCGTGATCAGTTGCCAGTGCAGTAATGATCCCTTCCGGCAAAACATCTTCGTTTCCAACAGTTACAAAAAATGGCGCTCCATACTCAAAAAGTTGTGCAGAAGTAAGCTCAACAACAAAAAAATAAAAGAAAATAAAAAATGAAGAAATAATAGAGATACGGCTATTCATTACACCCCCTTTTGTGATAACACTAAGGATAGTACAATAAAATCAGCTGATTTCTATTTTTGCTTTTTAAATGCTATTGATTATCGATAAGCCTTTGATTCAATTGGCGCTGATTACCAAGGTAAATTCAGAAAAAACATTGAAATTTCGACACTTTAAAGGTGTTTATCTAGTCGTTATTTTTGACAATAAGTATGGTCGTTTGAGTGAATGGCCATGCTAGAACTTTAAATTGAAAGCAACAAAAAAAGCCCGAATATTACTATTCGGGCTTTTCAATTTTTACGTGGGTAAATAAGCGTTATGCTTTACGCAGAATAAAACGTTTAGTTCTAGGCGTTATAAGCGTAGCGTACGTTTTGTTGGTACGTGAGCGAAATAACAACGCCGCAATAGACGTTTAGACCAGTAAAATTACATCATGCCGCCCATTCCGATAGATATCTACTTGTTTTTATTGGCTTAGTTATATGGGTATTAGTAGTGATACCCCACTTTATACCCCTAGAAATCAGCGTGCAACCTAACCTATTGAATTAAAATGAAATTATGTTTTTTTGCATGCATTGAAGAATAATGTTCAATATAAAATCAAAAATCTAAGTTTTTCTGTTCATTAAATTTATATCCTAGCGCTTTATAACCTTTTTCTCGTTTCTTCCACATACGCTGTAATGTTGGGAAGTCATCAATAAAGTCGTAAACTTGAATAACAGTTTTACTACTCCATTCTCGCTGAATTCGTCCAGCGTATTGCGCTAAAATGCCTTTCCAAGCTATCGGTAGTGTTATAAATAAAGTATCTAAACGTGGTAAATCAAAACCTTCACCGACGTATTTTCCTGTAGCCAAGATAACAACAGCCTCATCAGTGCTTGATTTACTGGATAAGAAAGTTATTCGTTCTTGTCTTTGCTTTGTTGAAATACCACCATGCAGTTCAACAACCTTTATCCCCTTATCAGCCATCAATTTAGCAAGTAATTCAATATGCTCTTTTCTTTCGGTAAGCACCATGACAGATCTGTCATTGCTTACGGATTGCTTGATGCAGTTAACAATCATTTCATTTCTAGCTTGATCACAAACTAAGTGTTTATAAACTTGAGATATATGTGGTTTAGTCTCAGGAATTAACCATTCTGAAGGAAAGTTAGTGTTAGTATTCACCACCTTCACATGCTGTTCAAAGCTACTGGTGGAACTTGCTGCCTTATAAACAACAGAGCCTATTTGGAAGTGCATTAATTTTTCTAAGCCATCTTGGCGTTTAGGTGTCGCTGTAAATCCGTGGATATATTTAGCATTTACTGACTTTATCAAACATTCATAGTTTGATGCAGGCAAGTGGTGGCATTCATCTATTAATATTTGCCTATATTTTTCAATGGCAGGTTTAATGTCAAGTCCATTACGGCTAACTAAACTTTGATAAGTAGCAACATCAACTTCATAAGTTAATTTATCTTTTCCTCCCAACAATGAGCCTACTTCCACATTAGTTAAGAATTCCTTGATCCGTTCAAGCCACTGTTCCGCCAATTGTCGGTTATGAACCAAGATTAAAGTATTTACTTTTCTCTTCGCGACAAGAGCCAATCCTGTAACGGTTTTACCGAAACCCGTTGATGCAACAAAAACACCATTGGTTTGTACAAATAAAGCATCAACCGCTTTTTGTTGCTGGCTTTTAAGTTTACCAGTGAACTTGATTTTTTCTAGTTGGCTACCTTCAAATCGTTTATCAGTGTATTTAACTTCTATTGCTTGGTCTGATACGATGCAATTAACTTCAGCTAAACAACCTCTTGGCAGAATTAAAAAGCCATTTTCTATATGCGCGGCGCATATATATCGACTTGTGCCAATCGTTGACAAACGTAAAGCTTGTCGTTTGTAGAACTCTGGATTAGAAAATACTGCACAATGTTTTAACATAGAGGTCAGTTTTCCGGGTAAAGTACCGATTGGAACATATAACTGATCAGCTAGAGTTAATGTAAGACTCTGTGGGCAATCATTGATCTTAATGTTCTCATTACCGTTAAGTTTCTTCCATGGCTCATTCTTTTCAATATCATCAGGCGCTCTTTCAATATAAGCATTTAGTTGATTAAGCGTTGATTTAAGCTGCGATTTAGTCACTTTTCGAGTAGCTGCCAATATTGACCACTGATCATTATAAGGGATGCCTTCATTGTTAATGAAAACACTATTGTTATATTTTCTTGGCTCTAGCTGTAGTGGTAAAGCAATCAGGTTACCAAAGCCACCCTCTGGCATAATATCTTGATTAGGAAATAGTCTATCGAAGCAATCAAATGATAGTAGCGGATAGAGTTCCATCGTTTTACGAAGTAAACCATTGCCTAATCGTCGAGCATCACTAGCAGCCACAGCTTCCGAGAAAAAGATCCATATATGGCCACCGTTACCACTTCTTGAACGTTCTAATAGATAGGGAATATTTAATGATTCGCAAGTCGTTGCAAATGCAGATGTAGCCTCAAACCAGTCCTCTTTATCAAAATCTGCAGCAAGTAAATACGTTGAATTATCACTTAATAGAGGGTAGATACCTATGATTTGAATGCCTTTTAAATGTCCGTAGACAGCTTGATGGTCAGGTACTTTAAAGTTCTGATTTTTACATTCAGTACAACTAATTTTTGGTTTGTTACAAATTTTTGGCTGCCACTCATTCCAACAAGCAGGTGAATAGCCACTTCTACCGTTTTTTGATTCCCATCTAAATGGGTAAACGTCGTTACGGCCTTTAAAATATGAAAGAAAAAGGTCAATTTTAGCCTCAGGAGAGGCGTGTAGATTGAAATTTTTGGCTAATTCAGCTTCGTGTTGTGTGATTAACGCTTGGCGTTCATTAAGTAATGCAAGCCGCTCTTCATTTAATAATTGAAGACGGACATCTATTTTGGCAAGCTTGTTAATATGACTTTCTGGCATAATTATAATCTCACCAAAGTCCGCTCTATTTTTTAATCATTAAAAATGTTTTGAGGGATCCATGCGTTGATGAAGAATACGAGCAACATCAATACCGCTACCACTGACTTGATAGAACACTATATGCTTTTCTACAGGAAAGCTTTTAGCACCATTGTAAACTTCATTTCTTTCTCTACCGAAGTCAGGGTATTGTGCAAGTTTTATTAAGGCGGCATCTATATTCTGTGCGTACACTTTTGCCTGCTCATTACCCCATGAACTCATTGTCGTAGAGATTATTTTATATAAATCTTCTTCTGCTAAAGGAGAAAGCCTATAGGTTGGCATTGTCGCCCTTACTTTCAGACTGTTTATTTACGGAAAGAGAGGCTTGTTCAAATATATCCATAACACTGTGATTTGACGATTCGCCCGCAGCTAGCTGTTCAAAACCTTTCGCCACTTCTTCGCGTAATATTTCGAGCTGTTGATTTTTAGCTGCGTCTTTTTCAAACAACAATCTCAACCCATCACGGATAACTTCACTCGCTGAGGTATATAAGCCATCAGAGACTTTCTCTGTGATTCTTCTTTCGAATTCTTTACCTAAAGTAATATTCATTATCAACACTCCAATCATTCTATCTTCACATTATGCGCATGATACGCACACAGTTCAAGTTTAGTGATAAAAAAATTAATAAAAAAAAGCCCGAACATTGCTATTCGGGCTTTCGTTTAAGTGGTTAGAACTTTATCGTAATAGAATTTTAATTCTCTTACATCATGCCGCCCATATACAGTTTATCTATCTGTTTTTATTAAATTAGTTACACTGAAAAACAAGTACACACCACTTTATACCCCCGCCAACTCACGACTAAAATTAAGGTTAAAATTGCTGTTAAAAATCAACACATCAGTAGTTATTTGTTAACTGCGTTAGTTTTTAGGCTTTGATGCCTCGCCTTTTAAGTGCCTAGTTTCCAGAGGATTTGGTGCTGGTTTCTTTTCAGACATTTGAAATCCCTACATTTTTCTCTGACGTTGATCGTTTTCTTTTACGCGCCTTGATGTAATAGTTATAGTTACTCTTACTGATGCTGAGTTTAGGTCGCTTACTGAGTAAGAGGTTTTGCTTGTTGAACAAATACTTGACTTAATTGAAACAGAGTTTCAGCAGTGCTTTCTAACCCTTTACGGCTATTAAACTCTAATTTGCTATGAAAATTATGGCCGCCGGTGAAAATATCTGGACAGGGTAATCCCATAAATGACAAACTTGACCCGTCAGTACCCCAACGCGCTGCGGTTTTTTGTGCTGTCACGCCAGCGCGCTTTGCCGCAAGTATGGCGTTATCAATTAAATATGGGTGTTGTTTAATAACCTCATACATATTTTGGTAATTGTCAGTGATCTTCACTTTTATCTGTGTATCAGGAAATTCAATTTTTGTTTGTGCTACTAAATCATGGATTAGAGCCGATTTTTTATCTAACTCTGTGAGGCTAAAATCGCGTAATAAGATTTCTAAAGTTGCCTTTGGGACCCTGAGTTCAGCTTTATCTAAGTGAATGAATCCAGTGCTCCCTTCGGTTTGTTCAGCGTGCTGCGTTTTGGGTAAACGAGTAATAAAACTACTTGCGGCATATCCTGCGTTGATCATGCTTCCTTTTGCTTTCCCTGTATGAGCATTTTGGCCTAAAAACTCAATTTGTACCTCTCTGGCGTTCCATGTTTCATTAGTGATATTACCAATGGCACCACCATCGACCGTATAGGCTACGCTTGCACCAAAGTTGGCGACATCAAACTTTGCAATTCCCATGCTGGTTTCTTCATCTGGCGTGAAGGCAATTGCAATATCACCATGTTTTATATCAGGATTTTTCTGTAAGCGTGCGACTAAAGTCATGATTGCAGCAATGCCTGATTTATCATCGGAGCCCAACAATGTTGTGCCATCAGCAGTAATAATATCGTCACCGATTAAAGTATTGAGTACAGGATTGGCAGCCACGGTAATGATTTGGCTCGGATCTGCAGGTAAAATTAAATCCTCTCCTTGATAATTTCGATGCACAATGGGTGTTACATTTTTGCCTGAAATGCCGGGCGAAGTATCTAAATGGGCGATCAAACCAAAGGGCTGAACGTCTATGTTGTTTGGTGTATTAGCGGGTAATATTGCATAAACAAAACCAAATTCATTCAAGCGGACATTTTTTACCCCCAGTTGTGTGAGCTCTTGGGATAATTGGGTGGCAAAAACTAACTGATTGGTTGAAGTTGGCACTGTTGTGCTGGTATCGTCAGATTCGGTATCTATTTTTACATAACGAATGAAACGATCCATCACTGTTTCGTTATCTATTTGCGCGGCAAAAAGGTGAGTTGCATGTAGTGCTAAAATAAGTAGTGCTAACGCGTTTAATTTCATCATAAATCTCTATATTAAGCGAAAATTCGCTCGTTGTAAGTTAATGCTCTTGGGTTGTTAATGCAAATAAATCTTTCGGATCCGCTAATGTGGGTACGAGTTCTATGTATTGACCTAGCTGCTGTTTCTTCGCTAAATCATAAAGGTAGCGAAGCATTGAAAAATCTTCGAGGGCAAAGCCAACCGAATCAAAAATAGTTATTTGCGCAGCGCTTTCGCGCCCAGATGCTTTTCCTGTAATCACTTGCCATAATGGATGAACCGGATGATCGGCGGGGAGTTGTTGAATATCGCCTTCAACGCGCGTTTGTGGTTCGTGCTCTACAAATATTTTACCCGCATAAAGTACATCGGCGCTGATTTCGGTTTTACCTGGGCAGTCACCACCTACACCATTGATGTGTATACCAGCTTGGATCATGTCGAGGGTTAGAATTGTTGCAAGGTGTTTGTCAGCAGTGACGGTTGTTATAATATCAACATCTTGGGTACATTCTTGGCTGCTGTTACACCGAGTGACAGTTAAGTTCGGATACTGTTTTAAGTGTTGCTCCACTTTGTTCATTGCCATGTCATCAATATCGAAAATTCGCACTTCGTCTATGCCCATCAAACAATGAAAAGCGATAGCTTGAAATTCACTTTGTGCACCACAACCTATCATCGCCATTTTACGGGGCTGAGGATTGGCGAGTGCTTTTGCGGCCATTACTGATGTTACCGCTGTGCGCACTGCCGTCGCTAAGGTTAATTCGCTCAGTAGGATTGGGTAACCTGTTGCAACATCAGATAACACACCAAACGCCATCACGGTTGAATGACCAGTGAGTGGGTTATTAGGATGACCGTTGACGTATTTAAAGCCAAATTGATGATTATTGGCAATAGGCATCAGCTCTATCACGCCAACATCGCTGTGCGCTGCGGTACGTGCTGATTTATCAAATTGGGGCCATTTTTTAAAGTTTGCTTGCATATAGCAAAGCAAATTTTGCATAAAGTGAGATAAACCTACTTGGTTGATTAATTTTGCTAAGGTGTTCACATCTAAAAATAAAGTCATGTATTTCTCGTTTCTCTTGCTATCAATATCACTAATTTAGTACTTGGTTTAGCCAATTAATAGCCAATAAGCTGTACAATTGGAATGCATTAATGTACATATTGTTAGGTTTTATTTTCTTTTTGTAAGGTTAGTGATGTGGACAGTAAGTTAGATGATAAAGATAAACGGTTGATTTCCTTACTTAGGCACAACGCACGTACCTCGGTTGTTACCTTGGCAAAAGAATTGAATGTATCTCGGGCTACTGTGCAAAACCGGCTCGATAGGCTCGAACAAGTGGGGGTGATTTTAGGTTATACCATTAAGTTAAAACCTGAGGTTGAGTTAGAACCAATTCGCTTGTTAATGAATATTTCGTTAGAAGCAAAAGATGAAGCTAAAGTGATTAAAAAACTGCATGCTTATCCGCAAGTGGTGGTGATACATCATACTAGTGGCCATTGGGATCTTATTGCTGAAATCCGCACTGATACTTTGCCATCATTGAACCGGTTGCTGGGTGAAATACGATTAATTAAGGGTATTATTAAAACAGAAACCAATTTATTGCTCGACAGCACTTTGTAAGTGCAGGGTGAAAAATTCTAGTGACTCATTTGAAGTCCTTGAAATGTATATCGATGACCAAAATAACCCCATACTCACGGCAACATATCAGCTTGATAAAAAGATGGGCAATTCAACTGTCAGAGAATTCACAGAACGATATAAGGAAAGGCTAAATGTCTTAGATGACAAAATGACCAATGAACTACTTGGTGTATGGATTGGAGTAGCAGATTTTCGAGGTACAAAGCAGCTAGTAGTGTTCGATTACAAATTAGGTGAACAGTCTGAATTTGTATTAATGATTAATGAAAGCTCTCTGATTAATAAACACATTTAAACCAGTTACCTATTGACGTCAATTGGTCGTGTTGAATTAACTGTGAGATAGATTCACGTTTGTTTTTCGTCATTTCAAACTTTACCGGTTGCCCGGTCTTTTGTTGAACTACCATAGCTCTGGATTGCACACTTAGTCCATGAGCAATGTCAAGTAGCCTCAGATAAACTAGGTCACAACCTCTTAACTTGCTGTCAATAGCTAGGTTAAATAGCGCTACGTCTCTAACATTACTCGCTAGCTGTAGGCGAATACGAATAGCCCAGATTTACTGAAGTTTAAATGGGAGCTTTTGACCAACAAGCTTATTTTTATTCCAAGATTCCTTTTTCCTATAAATTGTAGTTTGATACATAGTGTCACCTCTTTCATATTGAGTTGATGTGGATGGATGTCCACACTATTTAAAGATGGGCTATGTAACGTGTTAAAGAGGCTTAAAGCAGACATTAGGTTTGGATGAAAGATAGCTTTTGCTTAGCCCACAATTAAGGCATATTAAAAGTATTAGATATTAATAAGGAGTAATAAAAAAGCCCGAATATTGCTATTCGGGCTTTCGTTTAAATGGTTAGATCTACATTAATAGAGTTAAAACCCTATTTACATCATGCTGCCCACATATAGAATAAACAACTGATAATTAGTTAAAAAATAAAATCCATAAAGAGGGATACCCCGCTTTATACCCCTATCAATTAAGGGACTTAGTTAAACAGTTAAAACTTGATGAAATAAGATGCTTATTAAATATTTTATACTCTGTGTTTCATCATTATTCCAACACAGAGTATAAAATTGTTACGACTCATTGACTGCATAGCCACCTAAGAACTGCGTCAGATACTAAAAGCCTTCTCAAAGGACGGCTTTTAGCCAATAGCTGACATTGATATTTTGATGAACCATGTTCATATTCAGGGTGAATTTAACTAAAACTTGCTGCTTTTTTTTGGGGCTAGTTTAAGCTCAAAGCAGACTGTTTACACTTTATTTTTAACGTTAACTATTGAGCGCTCTACAGACAATAAATCTATTAATGATAATGAAGTAAAAATTAAAATATTGAACTAGTTATTAGAGGGGGAATAACTGGATTGGTACTTTAACGATATTTGCCATACTTAATTTATCATGCAACAGCGAAGAGTTAAGATATGAGATCGGCCAACCTAACTCGAAGGGTGTTTAGATACTTTTTTGTCTGTCAAAGAAAGGCAAAGCTAAAAATCCAAAATCATGTAGAAGATGAATTGTTTAATTATGATGAATACACTAAGCAAAAGATTCAACAGAAAATTCATTCCAGTTTTAGTTATTTTGAGCAACGATTAATTAAAAGAGTTAAAAATAATGATAAAATCAAATTTATCGTTGTAGAATCACCTGACAAATTGCCTGATTACTATTTAAAATCAGCCAATGGAGGGACTATTTTTGTAACCCCCATAATTATTGTTCCCCACTGCAACATTAGAACTATTGATAGACAGGAATTAGCGGTTTCATCACTCCAACTCCACCAGCATTTAAGTCAGCAGCATGGCGCATGTGAATTAACTAGTTACGGTTTCATCATTTTTAGCCTTGCATTAAAAATTACCAAGGTTAAGATCTCAGGTAACTTGCTTGAAAAAACAATTGTTTCATTAAAGGAACTTGAGCAATTAGAAGATGAAGCCAACTTACCATCACTGTATATCAAACAAGAATGCAATCATTGTCCTTTCAAGAGTAAATGCTTTGAGGAAGCTAATAACCTAAAGCATCTGTCGTTAATACCAAGTATGTCTATAAAAAGGATCGCGGAATTAAAAAATAGAGGGATTTTTACTTGGGAGCAGCTTTCTTATACATACAGAGCCAAAAAACAAAAATATCATACATTAAATCATGTTATGCCCCTTAGGGCATTGGCAATTCGTAAGAATAAAATATTTGTCAATCAATACCCTACAATCCCCAAAAGTAAATATTCAATTTTTTTTGATATTGAAGGATTACCACATGAAGACTATAAGTATTTAATTGGTTTAGTGATAGTCAATAAAGACAGCATTAAGACTTCTAGCTTTTGGGCAAATGAAAAGTCGGAAGAGTTAGCTATGGTAGAAAAGTTCCTAGCTTTTATTTCATCTTATTCAAAGTGTACTTTTTTTCATTATGGGAGCTATGAGACTCGTTTTCTAAAGTCAGTTCAAGCAAGCTTAAATGAAAGTTACCGTTCAATATGTGAACAGGTAATTAATAACTCTTTTAATGTTCTGTCACTATTAAGAACTAATGTGTTGTTTCCTACGTTTAGCAATGGTTTAAAGGATATTACAACTTACCTAGGCTTTTGTTGGACGTCATCAGTTAAAACAGGTTATGACTCGATCAAGCACCGAATAGACTGGGAATATAATAGGTCAAGTAAAGAGAAAAAAGCTTTAATTGAGTATAACAATTTGGATTGTAACGCTTTGCATCTTTTAACTTTCTTCCTTAATGAGTTGAAAGAAAATCAAGATGTTATTCAACCAAACCAGATCGAAAAACAGACATACAATAATTTTTGGAGAAATGAATATGCTATTGCTGATATGCAAACTTTATTAGCCCACGCATATTTTGATTACCAAAAAGAAAAGGTTTCAATATCAACCAAAGCTAAAAAGAAACCTACTAAATCACCTACCAATCAGCAACAGCCATATAAGCCAAATAAGGTAATCGAAATTACACCAAGCAATTGCCCTGAATGTGGAGATAGTTCCGACAACTCAACTTTCATTCGAGAACTTAGCAAAAAAATTACAGACATCAAGTTTACTACCTGCGGTGTTAGACGTTGGGTAGTTAAATACAAATCTTCCAAATTAAAATGCGGCTGCGGTTATATCTATCAAGGCGTTTCTTACCCTACTGCTAAGACGCATATAGGGTTCAATGTAAAAGCATACATAGTCTACCAGTATATTTTTAACAGACTAAGCTTCAACCAGATAAAGAAAAATTTAAATGAATTGTTTTCTCTTAAATTAAGCGGAGCTTCTATCTTCGGCTATAAAGAAGATGTAGCTAAATACTACCGCCCAATTTATAGCAAGTTAATTACTAAAATTGTTGAATCAAACGTGATTTATATTGATGAAACACCTTTCAAATTAGAAGAAGGCACTGTTTATGGTTGGGTACTTTCAAATGGCTATGATGTGGTTACTTTATACCGAGAGAATAGAAGCTCTGAGTTTTTAATTGAGCTACTAGCCAATTTCAATGGTGTAATCGTATGTGATTTTTATTCAGGTTACGACAGGTTAAACTGTAAAAAACAACGTTGTTTGATTCACTTAATCAGAGATATGAATCACCTGTTACTAAGATACTCTCACGATTCCGCTCTGAGGCTGATTACTAGCAATTTTACGGAGCTACTATCAGAGATAGTGCAAGATATTGAGGTGAAAGCTAAATCTAGAAAATGGTACTTAAATAAGTTTAAGAAAAAAATAAGCTATTGCAAGAGTGTTATTAGTCATGTTGATTGTGACAATGTAGAGACTGTCAAACTTCAGAATAGGATATTAAAGTATTGGGAAGAACTATTCGAGTTTATCAATCACAACGATATTCACTGGAATAACACAATAGCAGAACATGCGATTAAACTCATAGCTACACACCGTAATAAAAACCTCAAATATTTGAGTATAAAAAAAATAGAGGATTACATGACAATTCTTACTTTATATCAAAACTGTGAAATGAAAGAGAAAAGCTTTTTAAGGTTCTTGCTAAGCCAGAAGCCTGAGGATATTTTATAAATTGTTGGGTATGTTGTTATAAATAGACAAATGTAAGTTTTCCTTTTTAGATCAGGCTATTCTCTCGATCGCTTATAGTCCCCTGAAATCATGCCAATACAATTACTTGAACGACCGCAATGGTGGCATTTTTGCCAGTCAGGTTATTCGACTAATTGGTAATATTTATAGTCAAAAAATGCATATTTATATCTGTGGGGAACTTCCGCTTTCGTATCAAAGAAGGCATTAGGTTTGCTTGGAAGATAGCTTTCGCTTTGCCCACTATTAACACAGAACAAAAGTGTTATTAGATATTGGTAAACAGCTAATAAAAAAGCCCAAATATTGCTATTCGGGCTTTTTCAATGTTGAGCTATAAACAGCAATGCTATTTATGCGCCGAGTAAATTTTCACTAACAAGGCGTTTAGAGCGACGCATAGTATTTTCTATGCGAGCGAATGAACAACGACGTTAGCGGCAATTTAATCAAGCATAAATTACATCATACCGCCCATGCCGCCCATACCACCCATGCCGCCCATATCAGGCATACCACCTGCACCACCAGCATCTTTCACTGGAGCGTCGGTGATCATCGCTTCTGTTGTTAGCATTAAGCCAGCAACTGAGGCAGCAAATTGTAATGCACTACGCGTTACTTTAGTTGGGTCAAGGATACCCATTTCTAACATATCGCCGTAAGTGCTGTTAGCTGCATTGTAACCGTAGTTACCTGTGCCGCCAGTACGTACTTCATTTAATACTACTGAGGCTTCGTCACCTGAGTTAGTGGCGATTTGACGTAAAGGAGCAGACATAGCACGAATAGCAACGTTAATACCGTGAGTTTGGTCTTCGTTGATACCTTCAAGGTCTTTAATTGCATCTGCAGCACGTATTAGTGCAACACCACCACCGGCAACAACACCTTCTTCTACCGCGGCGCGAGTTGCATGTAATGCATCTTCAACACGGGCTTTTTTCTCTTTCATTTCCATTTCTGTTGCTGCGCCAATTTTGATCACCGCAACACCGCCAGCTAATTTAGCTAAACGTTCTTGTAGTTTCTCTTTGTCGTAGTCAGAAGAAGAGTCTTCGATTTGACCGCGAATTTGCGCAACACGTGCTTTAATTTCAGCTTCTTCACCAATGCCATCGATAATCGTGGTGTTATCTTTAGAGATAACAACACGTTTTGCTTGACCTAAATCTTCTAATGTTGCCTTTTCAAGCTCCATGCCGATTTCTTCAGAAATCACAGTCGCTTTCGTTAATGTTGCGATGTCTTGTAACATAGCTTTACGACGGTCGCCAAAACCTGGTGCTTTAACAGCAGCAACTTTTACGATACCACGCATGTTGTTAACCACTAGTGTTGCTAGCGCTTCGCCTTCAACATCTTCAGCAATAATGAGTAGTGGCTTACCCGCTTTAGCAACACCTTCCAATGTTGTTAGCAATTCACGGATATTAGATACTTTTTTGTCTACTAATAGGATGAATGGGTTTTCTAATTCAACACTACCGCTTTCTTGGTTGTTGATGAAGTAAGGAGAAAGGTAACCACGGTCAAACTGCATACCTTCAACAACGTCTAGCTCATCAGTTAACGCTTGACCTTCTTCAACGGTAATTACGCCTTCAGTGCCCACTTTGTCCATTGCTGTGGCAATGATTTTACCGACAGTTTCATCAGAGTTAGCAGAAATAGTACCGACTTGCTCAATAGCTTTGTTGTCGCTACATTCTTGCGATAAACCTTTAAGTGCTTCAACCGCAGCAACAACTGCT
>Ga0070748_1000306_pt1 | contig 24776 bp, 50 predicted proteins | sample VirMetDEL_Nov_12_FD_77015 | JGI IMG/M metagenome (GOLD analysis project Ga0070748, IMG submission 77015) | Aqueous microbial communities from the Delaware River and Bay under freshwater to marine salinity gradient to study organic matter... | ecosystem: Environmental > Aquatic > Marine > Coastal... | reverse complement strand
GGCGCTGTAGTGCTCCGGCATCCTACGTGTGCTGGAGGGTATCGTTTATCTTTGTCTTTATTTAAGAAAATCGTGCCGTCTAAGCCTTTGCATATATTACTTGTTCGACCATCTAAAGTTGACACCCATTCGTAACCGATAACAATATCGTCGTTTTCTTCATAAGTTTTTTGTCGTGCGATATTGCTAACATGATTAGTCGCAGTACGTACCATTGATTTAATGGCTCGCTTATTCTGCTTATCTAGATACCCGTCTTTCCCTGCGATATCTCGCGCTATTTGCTGTGAAGTCCTACCCGTCATAAATCCGACTTTTATCAAGTCTGATACTTTCTTAACCTGAATAGCTTCCATTTCTTTAATGTAAGGTTGTAATAAATTTACACCACCTTGACCAGGTATAACTAAAGGAGTGGAGTTCACACCGGCCCATAATTGAGCTGGAGCTGAAGAAGTTAATTCTACCGATGATTTAATGACTGACTTTAAGCTGTCAATAGTAAAATCACCTTCACTAATAGCAAAGGCTTCTAGCTCGGATAAGATGGCCTTATCGTTATAATCACCATACAGGGCCAGCGAAATACTTCTGAACTCTTTTATTATCTGATTAATACGCCTGATACTTTGAGTTGTGTCAGGAGCATCAAGCATAATCAAGCGCAATTCACGCTTTAACTTTTCAGAGTATGGATTGAATAAATTAGCGAGATAGCCAGCAAACCTGTCTACATAGATTGAATGCCTACTTGCTTGTTGAATTGGGTCAGCCATTATTCAATATTCGTCGTTTGCTGTGCTATCAATGCTTGCTCTTCTTCATACGTTCTTTCAGTGTTTGCTACTTCGCCTTTCTGCATTAGCTCATATAAAGTTTGCCCGCTGATAGTATTTTCAGATTGCACCGCTGCCATTAGTGCTGTTAATAACTGCGGGCTCATTCCAGTGGGGTTGTAGTCTGTATTGAGACTGTAAACCGTATCTTCTGCGCCATTCATCCACATGCTTGCAAAGTTACACGCACGAGTTAATACTTCGCTTACTGTATTGGCTACATTTGCAGTAGTTGAGTTTTGAGCCACTTGGTCTAATGCTTTTGCTTCGCCTGATTCTGCACCACTAACTCTAGGCTTTAACATTTCAGCACCTAATGCTGCCATGCGCTGCTCAGTATCTTGTAATGCTATCCTGTGGCTATCTGCGTTACCGTCTGGCTGTAAGACTCCAAAACTTGACTCACTACCACCATTCCACTTTACACCATTACCAACAACCATGTTCTGACTTTCGCCACTATTTACGCCTGTCTCATAATAGATAATAAATGACGAATAATGCAGCTTAGAGCCGTAATCAGCGTAAATATTATAGTGTTGAAAGTTACAATCAACCAAATCATCAATGACCGCTTTAGTGCCTTCATCAGCCTGTAGCCAGAAAAAAGGAATTTCAGTGGCATTTTTACCGTTAATGATTACTGGTGCTGCATCTTCGATTACGTTTTTATCTTTGTTATATAATGACTGATGATAAATGCCGCCAATTAATTCTAATACTCGATACTGCTTTTCGCTTTCAACTTTAAACCCGTTTCTTTTGGTTGTTGATTCTACTAGGACCAACAAAGACAAAACTTCCTTGTTATTTATGATTGTGTAATCCCAATTGATTATCGACTCAAATTTATAATGTAATAATTTAGGGCGCAAGTTTGACTGCTCAACTTCTAACTCACTTGCACCTTCTGGAGTTGATGGTCTTGCAACTAAAACACCCGACCAAACAGATTGAAAAGCATCATTAACCAATTCGCTAGCAAAGTCATTTAATGACTTACCTTTGCCGTCAACATTCTCTTTAAAGTAATCAATTTGATTAGGTAGCTCTGACACTGGAGGTTTAGCGAATATCAAACCAGACAAACCCGTCACCGTTCGCCCTGATGCACCGTAAAAGTAAGCGTTGTGCAAATACTTATCATATTTAGCTTTGCCCTCTGCCGTTAAAGTGGTCGAGTAATCAATCCTTGCAATACCATCCGCATTGTAAGAAGTTGAACACATCATAGAAGCAAGCGGCATTAAAAACTTAGTGCCGCCTTTTCTAATAGCTCGCTGACCTTGAACCGCTGCACGATTAGCTAATTGATATGGTAATAGCTCCGTGTATTCTTCTCTCTGTTCTGAAACGTCTGTTGACATGGTAAGCCTTAAATTAGTTGTTATATCGGCTTAACCGATGATTTTTTATCATTATACATTATTATACAATTAGTTGCTGCACGTGTGTATTACCTTGTCGCTTACTTTCTGTAACAGCTAAATACCTGAATGAATCAGCACCATCACTAGCCCAATCATGTAATGGTTTATCACGCCAACAGCCCAGCTTATCATTCCATTCTTTACGGTACGATTCTAATGCCTTTATACCTTCTTCGCATGATTCATCAAATACGCAGCGAGGCAATATGCCACGCACTAATTGAATTCCATCATCAACGCCAAGCTTCGGTACTATTTCAAAGTCAGCACGATATGTTTTACCCATGTACTCTACACCTTCACGCGCCAATTCTTTTCTGGTCTTTCCGTTGCTGCCAAATTCCCTGTTATTCATATCATGAGGGCCATATCTTTGGCGAATGCGCCACTTATTCCTTTCTGCTAGTTCATCGATATATTTCATATAGTGACCCAGGCCTTCGCCGCTATTAGCGTAATAATGCAACAAATGTATCTCATTGCCAACTTTTCTATAAAACCACAAAGCGGTTGAATCGCCTACACCAATATCAGACTGAACAAATACATCGCCTTTATTATCGTATGATGTTAAATCAATTATACGGCCGTCTTTGTATATCTCTGCGAACTGTTGAGAATAATATGCCCCGCTTATTGATTGTTCAAACGCCTCCTTTGGTGTTGACGGGTATTCTCTGCGCATATCGTCGCCTAGAATCGCCCACTTAGCCGAGTACCACGCCTTTTGCCTATCATTGAGTGTAACGCCTTGCTTAAACTCCAACTCATCAAAATATTTTTGTAATGAAGGAAGTATATCGCCGTTAATTTCATACTCAGGACGTTGCCACCAACTAAAAAAGTGAAACCTAAAATCTAATATTGACAGCTTTTTTTTTAAGTCTTTTAACTTCTTGGCTGTTTGGCAGTATTGAAAGAAATAACCCTCTTTACCCTCTGCCGTTGATTCTAATGTTATTACCCCGCCTTCTGCCGGTACTGCTTCAAATGCGCCTGTTACAATTTCCTGTGCCTTGTCTGGGTATTTTTTACATATTTTTCCAAACTCTGAAACGTGTAATGATTGCAAAGTATCGCCACGGTATGACGTGCCAACCTTGATAGATGAGCCATTGCTAAAAACGTAAGCGTTACCTTTGTCACTGGTTGGTGTTGGTAACTCGTACCCAAGTTCTGATATTAATAACTTTTGATCATCAGTAATATTGTTGTAAGCAAACTTTATTTTATTTCTAAATATATCTTTAGCTGAATCCATATTGTGACAGATACAGCCAGCACTAAAGTTTTCAATAAATAAGCAATCATCCAGATCACTTATCATTTTAAATGTGGTAAACCCTAACTGCCTAGCCTTGAGTATTATATCTCTACCATGTTGGCCACAATAAAATTCTTCTTGCTCAGCGTTAGGAGTAAATAAAACCTTTTTGCCAGCTTTGTTTTTAATATTGTAAATAGTATTTAGGCGAAACCATTTATACGCCATTGCTTCAGCTAAGTCTTCATAACTTAGTTGCTCAATATTATCAATGTACCATCTAGCTTTTTTATGATTATCTGAGACTTGCACCCGTCAACCTTTTAGCTAATGAGTTAGATACTTTTAGTGTTGTTTCGCTAGTAGATTTCTCATTGAACGCCTGAACATTTACATGCTTTCCAATTAGCTCTAGTGCCTTACCAGCTCCTGAAGGGCTAAAGTCCTCACCATCTACCATGCACCTCAATAAAAGCTCATTACTCATTCTAAGTACGTATGATGCATCTATCTTGGTTTTTTCTGCCCTTTCTTCCATTGCCTTGGCTATACGCGCCTGTATTAATGGTTTTATAAGGTTTTCATTGCCAATCGAGTGGGCTGTCTTTTCTGAGTAACCAGCGCGTATAGCTGCTTGCGTTGCGTTTAAATCAATTAGATATTCTAAGCAAAAAAGCTCCTGCTTATCTGTAAGTTTAGGCTTTGCCATTTACTACCCCTTTAGGGTTTATATATACGGTGGGGAACTATGAATTCCCCGTTGATTTAATTGAAGTTTATTTTTACGCTGTCACTGTGATATTAACCGTACCAGCAGCATTAAACGTAACAGTTAAATCGTTATTTACTAAATCAATAGCATCACCATCAGCAGCGCCTAATTGTATGGCGTGATAACAGTCATTTGTAGCCGTTGAATTAATAATTAATAATGTCTTAGCTGTTGTCGGGCTTCCTGCTAACTTAGTTAAGCTGATATCAGTAAAATCTAACTTTGATACGCCTGCGGCGATGGTCCAAGCGTTACCTGGTAAAGCATTACCACCCGCAGCATAATTACCCCCTGCCGCAACTTCTGTAAATGAAGCGAGGGCTGGGTCAACTGTTGCCTTGCTTACTGTAGAATATGCGTCTGTAATAAATGCGTATTTAAACGTATCATTAACGTTATCGTATAATTTCTTACCAGCCTTAAACGGGTAATAATCGAATGTTTTTAAGCTACCTTGTGCCATGATTTCTTCTTCCTATTTAAAACTTACTGTTATTGTATCAGGTTTAAAGCCTGCTGTATAAATGTTGTCAGCGAATGAGGTTGTAACATTGCCTATAACTTGCCCTTCGCCAATACTAACGATTACTGGGTAACTATTATAAACAATTGAACCTAGCGTTGATGTAATATCAATTAAGCCAGATAGTGTAACCGCTGTATCTTGGCTAGTGTAATCAATCGTGCCTAACGTGGCGTTTATTATTGTTTCGCTAGACAGGCTTATTATAGCGTTATTAGACGTGTAATTTATAGCGCCTAATGTGGCGATTATATCTACATCGCCTGTTAAACTTACCGTAGTACTTTGAGATGAATAGTTTATTGATCCAAGTGTGGCAAATACATCAAGCGAACCTGTTAGTGATATTGACGCATCTTGGCTTGAATAACTAATAGTACCCAAAGTTGTGCTTACATCTATTACACCAGCAAGTGAGACGGTAGTGTCCTGGGAAGTGTAACTAATTGTTCCAAGTGATGCTGTTACAGTTACCCCGCTACCACCTGAAAAACCAGTGCGCCTTAGTATCTTATTGCCGACAATAGAAAGCGTGTTTTCGTTATCTTCGTATATCTTACCGCCTGCAATATACTTTGACATTACGCCACCACATTAACAGTAGTATCAAAATAAACATCGACTGACGGCTCTGCTAAATAAATTTTTATTATTGGTACACCATCAGAGCCAGCATTAGCGGAAGTATCAACATCCATCCTGTATTCATTGTAGCCCGTTAAATCAACCACGCCATTTTTCCAAGTTGATGCGCCACTATCGTCAGTGTGAGTTACTCCAGCAGATAAAATATCAGCGTTTCTATTTGATGCTAAATTATATTGTTGCTTAACCGTTCCGTCTGAGTAAGTCAATTCAGCCCAGCAGTTAGTGTCAGTTAATGTTGTCGTGTTAGCTACTGCGAAATATATTCTTAGCGTGTCACTAGATGCACTTGACAAATCAGCAAATACAGAAGGTAAATCTATCACTAACGGGTTGAATTTTGAGGTGGTGGACTTGGTTGTGGTTTTTATACTTACTTTTGTACCACTTGGGAATGCTGTTGATTCATTTCTGTGTATCCCGCTATCAGACTCATCTGCCGCATCCCCTTGCATTGTACGAACAAAAAACTGATACTCAGCGCCAGCGCTTGTTTTTGATGAATTAAAAGTAGAAAACTTATGATTTAAGTTTGTAAATTCTTCCTCAACAAACCCCGGAGATGATGTGCTTAAACTGCACCCAATCAAATTAACGTCGAGTAAATCATCAGTGCTCGGTGAAGCACCAACAAATCTTAATAGGTATGTTGAAACTTGAGTAAGATCAACGCCCGTAAGCTTGACTTTTGCACCACCGCTGTCCCAATTTGAGAACATAAACCTATCATCCGTAATAACTGCACCACCGTTCATTTCCAAATAAACACCGTTTGACAGGTCAACAGAGGCGCTAAAGCCTGCGCAAGATAAATCAGAATTATTCAAAACCAACGCAGAACCGTCACCAGCTATTCTGACTATATCATTACCACCATCAACACCTATAGATCCATTAGTAACAAAAACCTGAGTGTTTTGGTTTGTAATATCAATGTCATCACCCGACATCAAATCAATACCTGTAAAAGTATTTCTTCCAGTGAACGATAAATCAAACCCATCAGACGCGCTTTCTGAAGCCCCTGCAAGGTAACTGTCTATTGCCGCGTCATTTACTGATGCCCAATGTATAAACTCACCAGATGTTGACCCTACATAAGCATTGTTTGCTGTATAAAGGTGTGAATGCAAATGACTACCGTACCCGACATCACCAGAAACTGGCGGCGTCGTTGCGTTCATTGCTGCTTTAATATTATCGTAATAATTAGCAGCACCAAGAGTCGCAAAACTACCTGTCTGAGCCGTCAAATACCTGCCAGAATCACCAGTTGCCGTACCTCCGCTTTTAAAATAATAAAACGCCATATTTAACCTTGATTATTTAATTATCTGAATTAACCTATTCTAACACATTTTAATTCAGATAATGACTCGTTATAAATCTACGTTTTGCCCGGCAATCATGAGCCTTTTTCATTCTAGCAAAATCTAAATCTGTCCAAAATATTTCAGGGTGTTGTGTCTCGTTATAAATCTTACACTCTACATAATATAAATATAAAATGTGGATCAAATCTTTTAGGCAATATAAAAACCCTGCGACTAATGCGAGAACTACAAGGACAAATACCACAAGTATGATTAAGTCTATCACTTTTTAATAGCCCTAATACCGAAGGATGAAAGTATTGCTACCGCTACCCAATATTGATAATAAACAGGCATTTGATTAAGCGCATCGAATCCAGCCAGTATATGAGGCACAAACGGAGGTATGAACGCTCCCACTAAAGGTATCGATAAAAGGATAGTAAACCACTCATCACGCCAACCACTGCCTTTTTCGGCCTGAATCATTTCCCACTCTGCTAACTTGTCATCAGCGTTAATTATGCGGTCAATATTGCGTTTTTTAACTTCTGTTTTGTTAGTATTTACTTTTGTTACTGCATTAGTAATTGGTGACACTAAGCTACTTAAAAAATTCCAGATCATAATAATGCCTCTATTGAATTAATGTAACCCATAGCAATACCGATAACATCAATATTTCTACTATCAGCAAACGCCAATCCTGCTATAAATATCGCAACCAGTGAAAGAATAGTGCTTTGGTCTTTTTGTTTTTTCCATACTGCGTGCTTTTCGTTGTCACTAATTTTCTGATCTAGCTTTGATTGGACAATTGCCTTAAGAAGGATTTTATTATCCTCAACAAGGACGTTGTTTTTTTCTTGCTCAACCAATAACTTTGCTAATCCATCTGATATTTCAGGAAACTTAAAGCCAGCCATGTCTTTCATTTTTTCGATGTCAGTTTTTTCTGTCATTATACCCACCTTAAAAAATCATTGTGATATTTTTCTGGTGTTGCCTTGCCGTCACCGTTCCAGTGTTTTTTTAAATACACTGACATATCTTTCGCATTCAAGGGTAAAGCACCTTGGGCCATGAATAGTTTTTGTCTTGTCATAAATACAGCATAACGCAAATCATAAATCAAGCGTTCAACTGGTGGGTGCTTCCTCAGAAAGAAATCAGTTTTAGATATTATTTTTAGATTTAACGCATTTTTCCAGATGCTATCCCCAAACTTCCATGTTTGATTGTGTGTTAACTTTTCAATTTGAGTGGCCCCGAATGCACCCACATCGCCACAGCAGTCTTTTTGCCTTATATATTCTCCACCCTCACTTTCATGAGCAATTATCATCTGAATAGCCATTACAGCTTCGCCAGAGTACCCGTTTGGAATTTCGTCTAGCGTTGGAATTATCACTAAATCGGTTAGTTGTTGTTTATTCATTTGCTACCCGTAAAAATAAATAAGCCAGCTTATATTTTAAGCTGGCTTGGCATTAAATAGCTCGTCTAATTAAATCAAGTCTAATTAATTCAACTGTTAAATCATCACCAGACAACCCGCTATTCATTGCGGCTTGCGCCTCTGAGGTCGTAACGTCAGCCTCAAATATGTCAGGCTCAACACTTAGCGGGTTTGATAATGGTCTAGAGTGCGCACCATCAAGCCATTCAAATGTTTCTTTGTTACACCAATAACTAACACTATAAACGAGAGCGTTAATATTGTATTCAACCCTTGGCACATCAAGATCACTAAAGCTTGGGTTATCAAGTGACTTTTGTAGTGTTTCAACAACCTTTCTAATGCCGATAAATGCGTCAGGGTAAAGCCGGCCAGCTTCATCTTTTACTGGAGCACTTAATGTTGTTCCGTGTACAGTCATATTTATTTTACCTTTTGTTATGCTGCGTGATAATCTTCAGCAGCTTGATTTAGTTTACCAAGTAACGTATCAGGCACGCCAGTATCACCATTGGTGGCATCATCAAGAAGCTTTTGCTCTTCGATTGCTTCACTATGCGCCTCTTCGATTTTAGCTAATTCTGCGATTCTTGCCTCTTCTGCCACTTCTTCATCGAGAATCATTTCGCTTAACACGTCAGATAGCCCCGACAATTCACAAACTTTTTCACCTACACTAAACATGATTGTGGGATCTTCAAAAGCTTTAACTTCTGGATGATCCCAGTAAGCAGCTAAACCACCAATAAGGCTTTCATCTTCAATCATTCTATTTTTATTTATAGCAATACCACCATTAGCGGCTAATTCTATAATATCTTTAGATGATGTGAGCACCCGAGCGGCTTCTATATTTTCTTTGCTTAGTGACATTAATTCAAACTCAAAACCTTGGACCATAAAGCTATCCAAAAAGTTAATTTGTGAATACTCCAATATCCATTGACTAGCATTTTTAATCATGACTAACCCTTATATATTTCTTAAAACAATGTGTGGATGGTCAACATCGACCTCTTGTGTGTTTTCTCGCTGAAACTTGTTTCTTTTCTTTAAGCATTTATTGCAAATGCCTACAACTCGCTTATCAATTGAACCATCTTCTAACATTCCGTAATGCTCTTTTCGGTACGGTATAAGATGGTCCGCTTTATTGATTTTTGGTGGGTCGCCTCCGTCGCAGTCGTCGCACAAAACAATGTCTATCTGCTTAATTTTTTTCATTCTCAATCTAAAATGGCGCGTAATTTTACTATTATACGCCTAAGCCCTTTAGAATTAAAGAGTCTATTAGCCGTATACGTTCATTCATTCCTTTTGCTGAACATGCATACCTAATATTTTCACATCCATCTAAATAAAGAGCCTCTTTTCTCGTTTCTAAATCTGCATGCCTTATACCAACTTCCACAACACAACAGCCTAAAGAAGCATCCTCGTAATCACTAGAAGCTTTAACGACATATTTAAACTTATAGCTCATAAAACCTCAATTTCAGCACATAAACAATTATATCTATCATGCAGTTTATTATCTAATTCAAACCTTGTTTTTGCTATAGAGCGAGCATAAGTGTAATTAATCTTGCCGTTGATATGGTCAACAAGATATTCAGCCTGCTTACAATTAACAGGAGCGTTTCGTTTTGGAGTGAATACAACTTTAGTTATAGTTTTCATTTATGTTATTACCTTGGTGAAGTTATCTTGCGTAGCTTCACCTGTGCATTGTGCAAAGTTTCTTTATCCCAGTGATCCGCAGGAGTTAAATCATCTTTATTATAAAGATCTCGCATAGCATTAACTTCATCAATAGCCATATTTAACTCGTACATCAAAGTATCAACAAGCAACTCTAATTCAACGCCATTATCGTGATATCTATCTCGCTGACTTAGTACGTTTTTATAACACCGCTCTAATTGTTCGTATTCCATTAGTTCAAATCCTAAAAATTAAAATATTTATTTTCTGCTGATTTTCTGGCGCATATAGCCTCAAACATATCGGAAAAGTACCCAAGATACTCGGTTTTTCTGTCTATGGTTATCCTAGCAAAAAACCTTTTACTTCTTTTGCACCAAGATAGCCCTATAACGCCAAACTTGTTTATCTTCGGAGACCTATTTCTACAGTTTTGCTGGTCGTTTGCGGCCCTTAAGTTTGACAACATATTGTCATCTCTATTTCTATTTATGTGGTCTATCTGGCTTTTTGGCCATTCACCGTACACGTAAAACCAAGCTAACCTATGCGCTCTTTTATAAGTTCGGTTAAGCCCTATTCTTCGATAGCCCTTATTATCTATAGCCCCAGCAATCGAGCCGACAGATACGGAAGAAGAAGCAGAAACCTTCCAAGTGAAAACGCCTGTGTCGATATCGTAATCAAGTATTTCTTTTAGTTTAGATTGAGTGATCATATTCGCACCTGTTAATTGAGGTTAAGTGCCGTATCTCTACGGCGAAAGGTGCTTAGGTTTGACTTTAACAATAACAGCTAGCCGCCTTAAAAGCCACCGATGTTGTTAAAGTTGTGACTTGTTGCTTGTTGACCGAATGCTGGTTGCTGCTGCTGCTGTTGCTGATATTGCTGTGGTACTCCCTGCTGCTGAGTGTAACCTCCTTGCTGGCTGCTTTCGACGTACTTAGCACCTTCCAGTCTTGCGTTTTCCATTTGCAATTTAATGTATTGCTTGCCGTTACTTTCGCTAACATCAACTTTTAACTTCTCGCAGTTAACTACGATAAAATTACCCTCTACTAATGATGTTGTGTAGTAACCAATTTGAGCAGGTGACTTGGCAAAAATAGCCGCGCTGTAATTAGTATATGTATTCTCGCCAGTTTGACGGTCCTTTACAACCTCTGATAACTCAACGATAAACATCGTTGATTGACCGTCTTGACCACAACCAGTTTTGATGTATGGTGCTTTTCTTAGTTCGCCATGAATAATGTGCATGTTATTTTCCTAATAGTTAATTGTTAGTTGGTTTAATTCTTTTCTAGCTAGTGTAGCTATAAACTTTTTACTTTCTGCTTCAGGTAATCCGTGAGCAATCATTGAATTTAGTATTGCCATGTTCACGCTTCTTACATGCTCAACATTTGCTAGCCTTGCGTTTTCAGCATTAATAGTGTCTTGTCTTGCTTTTTCGTTAATTCGCTCTTGATTAACTGCCGCCTGCATCTCTGCGTCAACACGTAATCGCTCTGATTCTTCTTTTGCTAACCTTGCTGTTTCAGCTTTATCAAACTCAAATGTTTTATTGATAAGCAAAGCCATTTCATGATCATCTTCTTTCTGCACCATAGCGGCTTTTAATGCTACAACACGCTTTTCTTCATCTAATATACGTTTACGTTCAATATTGTATTCATCAATTAAAACTGTAAAAGGCAAGTTTGCAGTAATAAGTCGCTCAACTATAGCGTCATGCTCTTTGTTTACTCTTGCTGTGTTTTCCTTTGTGATTCTAATTCGTGCAGCCTTTAAATCTTTAATCATATTGTTGATATCAGCAGCACTTTCCTTTACAAGCTTTCTTTCTGGTGCGTTATTCATGTCAGCATAAAAACCTTCATGATACTTTTTGCTGTTTTCTTCTATTGATGAAATAACACCTTCAGTAGTTATTTCTTTAAAAATAGTAATTTCCATTAGTAACCTTCCTTAATAAATAATTGAATTTTAGCCAAGTAAACTGGATCTATTATTTGCTTTGCATTCTCTGGGTTTTGCTTTATAGCTGACACCCATGAAAGATCGTCTTTAGTTGGTTTTTCTGGTGAATTATTATTGCTACTTGATGCGTTACCATCATCATCTTCACTAGGTATCCCAGCAACAGCTTGTAAACCATAACGCCTACAATATGTAATAACAGAGCCAGCACCTTGAGCGTCCTGTTTAGATGCTTTTACAGTGAAGCGATTAATCAACCACTCCCCTGATTCGTGCATCAATATAGTTTCAACGCCTATCTTGTCACCATCATTAATAGGGAATTGAACATAGCTTAAACCGTTAGTCGCGAAAGGCTCCTTTACAGCTTCAACTACCGCCCCAAGGTCAGCATACTTCTTTTTAAAAAATGGGTTTTTCGTTCCTTTGTGAGCACCCCCCATTTCACCTTGAGCTTTACACATAGCAACAGCTAAATTTTTAATTGACTCTGACTTTTCCATTAAAATTCCGCCTCTAAATAATCTAGCTCTTGTAAAAACAATATTGCTTGCTGTGCTGGGCTGGTTAATTCATCACCATTAAAAAAGTGTGGCACACCTTTAATTGTTACTGTTACCGTTTCGCTATCCATTACGCTCTCCTTTCGTGTGACATTGTCGTCGTAAATACACTAGAAACTTTTTTAGTTACTGGTAAAGATTTTCCGCTTAAAAATTTGTGGCACAATTCCAGTAAACCATGAGCGCGACCAACTTCTTGAGCTAAATGAGCGATATCTATATGGTCTTCATCATTAAAAAATGAAAGAGTTGAAATATCAAAAGATGCTTTATTTATAAAGCTCCAATAATAATTTATGTACTCAATATAATCATCATCACTTTCACAAACGAACTGAGGACGATCCATTTTTAAGAACGTAACCTTTCCATTTTTATGCGACTCTATCTGTTCGTTGATTCTCATTATTCAGCCTCGTACATTTCTAACAGTGATTTTAAATATCCATTTATTTGACTAGTAGTTGTAAAATTAAACTCGTCTATAGCGCCAATAATCTGACTAAGCAATTTAGCTTTTGATTTATCATCTTCATTCATTTTACTTTCCTTGCTTCGTTTCGATGAAATCAATAATAGACTAGCTAAAATCTTATTGCAAGCACTTTGTTAACTTTATTAACCTAGACAACGTCAATTGCTTGAGTTATGATTCATCACACATTAATAAACTTAACTAAAGAGTAATTATGACATTGCAAGAAAAACTAGAGAAATCATTAAGAATAGCCTTAGCACATGAAGGCATGAACCAAAAACAATTGGCTGACAAGATGAAGTGTACGCCAACTTACATATCTAACATCATGAAGAATGGAAAGCTATCAATAGCGAAGCTTGATGAGGTTGCAGCAATATTAAATTGTACGCTTTGGAAATTCATCCAATTAGGAGAAGAGTAATGAACATAATAATTATACAAATAGAAAAAGTAGCACTTGCAGAAACAGGATCTCCATCTGTTTATACATTATACCTTAACGGTGATGCAACGTATGTCGGGCAGTCCGTTTCATTGACAGCAAGAATAAAGAGCCACATAAGAGAAAAGGAGTTCGATTCATTTTCCTTTTTTAACTGCGAAATTGATCAACTTGACGAGATGGAATCTGCGGAAATAGCGAGATGCAGACCAAAACTAAATAAGATCCTACCAAAAAACAACACCTTTGTAGGTGATAGGGCTTTTGCAAAAGAGGTGATACAAGTGATAAACAAAAAACTTCTAGAGAATAATTCGTTTGTCGGATGCCCATCCGTCGGAGGAAAAGAGGGAATTATTTACACTAAGCGCGAATACACAAATTCATTAATTGAGCATATAGAAAACTTCGTTTATCAATCACCTGAATTATTGGAGAGTGTATAATGGAAACTAATCTACTAGCTGACGAACTGGCAAACTCTATAATGAATATAATTGAAGCAGAAACCCACCCCTTAAAACGTAAACCTCACAAAAACGGCATAGCATGTAGCGAGGTAAGAAAAAAACTAGATGATTATGAAGCTGAAAAGTTAATGCGTGCTACTGATAAAAGCTACTTTGAGGATATGCTTAAAACTTTATAGTTTGCCGGGTAAAATAAAAGGCTCTTAATTGAGCCTTTTTTGTTGGAGGTGCATTGTTATTTTGATGTCTCAATAAACCTTTCTAGCTTTTCAACTTGAATTAATAGCACATTAATTACACTAAGAGCATGAGCCAAATCATCAGCGAAATCTTGTCCGGTAACAGTAACTGGATAATCGATTCTATTGCAGTTATTTACAGCCTGATCAACCAACTGCTTTTCTATTTTATAATTCATAATAAATCCTTCACAAGTAAACCAGGAAAGCGTTTATCAAACTCATCTTTCAACTGCTTTTTATTCATTCCCATTACATCAGTTAAATACGCCCGCAATTCATCAAACCACTGCTCGTTAGTATAATCGGTCATATCAACATCTTTAATGTCGTGTTTAACCTCTAACTCTCTTTCGTTATCGTAGTGCATTGTTTAATCCTTGCTTTGAGATTGATTTAATTCAATCCCTTTAATCATCAACTGAATAGCTCTTGACAGCATAAAAGAAACTGACATTTCATCACCAAAAAATAAACAGTCTTCATCGTAATCCTCACCGTCGCTATTCCATTGCTGGTAATTAAAAGATAATGCTTTCTGCTCTTTTTTGTCAAAACCAATTTCTGGGTGCTCTATTTGATCTTCGTCAATACTCCAATCTTGACAACATCTATCACCAACAATCGAGCCATGCTCTGCAATTATTACTCCCGCGTACTTTAATATTTTAAGTTCTGTTTCTTTTGATATTTCTTTTAACTTATTCATTCTTATCTTCCTTATTGATTATGCTTTTTAAAATTATCGCGTTTATTTCTTCTTGCTTGCGGATGTTTTGGTACTACCTTGTTAATTACCATTGAATCTTGAGTTTCTAATTTACCAGCCATTACATAACGAATCCGCCTACCAAACCCTTCAAAATACACGTAGCCTGTCGAGTCAGGATTATCAAAGTTACTAGTTGCCATTGTGTTTACCTTTATTGATTATGTTTTAGTTCTCAACTTAGCTCTAATAGCTTTTAAATGCTCTATTCATCTCTTATCATTCCTATTGGTTGTGTTTAGCGCTTATAAACTATTGCTGATATTTGTGTTTTGGTCGTGTAAATATCACAGTGCATTTTTTCGTTATAAATCGAACCTTCATAATTAAAATAAGTATTATTGCCTTTTGACTTGTAAGACTCGACACACTTACACGCAAACTTAAATTGATTGTCTGTCATAGGTTCTTTTTGATGCTTTGATTTTCTAATTGATATATTCATCTTATCTCTCCTTGTTTAACCAACTTTACTGGAACAGGTTGATTATTAGCTTTTAGGCAATGGATTATTGAATTTCTTATACCTCTAATTTCGCCCTCATCAATAACTGGAGTGTCAGCCATTAATCTAAAGCACAAATAAGCTTCAATCTCGTTTAGTAGTTCTTTCATATCTGTTATTTCTTTCATCACTCTTCACCTTTATTCTTTAGCTTAGCCCTAACCTCTGCCATTGCACTTAATCCACGCTCACAGCTTGCTTTTTGTTGTGATGGACTCATACGCTTTCTGGTCACTTCACTAGTCTCTAATCGTGCGCTATCGGTTTCTTGTGGCTCTTGATAGTTAGCGATTAAATGTAAATACTCTTCCTTAAATGCTTTGTTAGCCAATGCTATTTGATTCTGACTGTTAGCCGTATTCATTTGGAACCAGTCAACGCATCCACAGAGCGTTTGTATAAAATGGCTAGCGTGACTATCAATATGCATCTTTTTCTTGTTGCGGTGTGATATACATTGTTCCAGTGCCTTTTGCTCACTAGGGAAACCTAAATCCTCAGCAGATGGACTACACCAGCTTATAAACTTGCCGCAACTTGGGAGGAAATCAGTTTCAGATTTACGCGCCTTAGCGAACCCGTATGATATTTGCTCCATCGTGCAGATTTTGTTTTCAATAAATGCTTTAGTCCATTCACGTTTAGCACCATCAATTTGCTGTTGAGTTTTCCAGTTGTATTGCCAAGCAGGAAATATAATCGCCAAGTTATCAAACACACGGTTAATAATACCTTTAGCAAATTCATCAATAACCGGCTTTTCTTGATGCTCGGTAATATTATTTCGATTAATACCTTTAACCATTTGAGATAAACCTTTCATGCTAAAACCCCGTATCTTCTTTTAAGTGCCAATCGCTATTAGATGAATCTTGCAATATATTTTTATTAGCTGATTTTTCTTTATAGCCTTTTAACCAATTACGAACAGCGGCTTTCCAGCATTTCATTTTAGCTTTACCAACAACCCAGCCTTTAGACTCGTAAAAGTCTTTAAAGCTATTCGCCTCATCCATATCATTAACGCCTCTTTCTATCATGTAATTGTAAACACAAGTTAAGTCAGGTGGCGAAAATCTACTTACTTTAGGTTTGGGGTTTTCAATTGTTGTTAACCCCACGTTTTGAATATTCTTTAACTGCACCTCTGATTTAGTCCGTAGGTGAGTAATTAAATCATCCATATACGTTGATCTATTGTAGCGATGGTTAGTCTCTTTCTGCTTACTTACAACCGCTTCTATATAGGCGTGATTGTCTGGGTGTAGTGAAAAACTAAGTGGTTTTTGTTTTGCTTTCATATTTGTTAAGTCCTTGTTTTAGTATCTATTGCAAATATTATAATTATTATATTGACTTTGTCAATAGGTATCGATTATATTTAATTTCATCAACAACGAACGAGGATTTAGAGAATGAAAAAAGGTATTACTGTATTGAGTTTATTTGATGGTATGAGTTGCGGGCAGATAGCACTCAAGAAGATAGGGGTTAAGGTTGCTAAATATTACGCAAGTGAGCTTGATGTACACGCAATAAAAGAGTCTAACGCTAATTGGCCTAATATGATTCATTTAGGCGATGTAACCAAGTGGAAGGAGTGGGATGTTGATTGGGCTAGTATTGATCTGATCATGGGTGGTTCGCCTTGTCAGGGTTTTTCTATGGCTGGTAAACAATTAGCATTTGACGATCCAAGGTCAGCTTTGTTTTTTACCTACATGGATATAGTAAACCATTGTTTAGATTTTAATGGTAACGCTCACTTTTTCCTAGAGAACGTAGTCATGAAGCAGGAGTTTTTAGACGTTATAAATGAATGCATGGGGATTAGCCCGGTAAATATAAATGCATCTCTTATCGCTCCAATATCAAGAAACAGGAATTATTGGGCTACATGGGACTTTAAGGCGCCAAAAAAAATCAATTCGTGTATAGGTGATATATGGTCCGGTGGCGTAAATGTTACAGAAAGGTTTAACAAGAAAGTAAAAGGAACTTTGGCATACACAAAAAGCAGATCAGCAATAAGAACTTTAGAGCAAAAGGCTAAATGCTTAACCACTCACGGACAGGGTATTAGTAATTCAGGCGCCACAAATATAGCTATAGGTGATGAGGTATTTATACCATCACTTATTGATTCTTGTAGGCTGCATGGGGTGCCGGATGATTATTTTAAGGTAAGCTCGAAAACTCAATCTATGAGAATGCTCGGTAATGGGTGGCATGTTGATGTTATCGTTCATATATTCAAAAGCTTTTTTAACAAAGCTTGATAAATAGGCATAACAAAGTATAATAGTAATTGTTGTTTGGCGTGGATTCCGAATGATAGATAAGGTTTAGTGAATGTTTCTGGGGTTATTAGGTTAACCCAATCCACCAGAGATATTCCCTAAGCCTTTTTTATTGCCTCGAATACCACTTCAAATAGCCAAGTTAATTGGTATCTTGTCAAAATCCCTAACGGCAAAATAAGCTATTAAATAAATATTCAGGGAACCGAGAATCTAAATACGGGTTTATAAATCACGGCCATGCTTTTACTTGTATCCGTGTTATCAACGATGAAATATTAATTTAGGGGGACCTTATTATTATCATCTAAATGTCTAGAGCTAGTTGAGCTTGATTAAGACATCTAGAGATAAGAAAGGGATTTAGTTATGTCTAAAGTTAAAAAACATAAGAAAATAAAGTTAAATTATAAAGAAGTGATCTTTGTTAAGCTAAAAGCTTTTTCATTGGCCAAAACAACAAGTACTGCAGATAAACAAAAAACTGAGTCATTAGTTAGATGGTTTCAGATTAATAACTACTTTACACCAGCTCAATTATCATTGGCCAAAAGTTTAACTTATGTGAAAAAGAAACCTGCAGTTAAAAAGAAGCATTATTTATATGCGATCAGTAATGGCCAAGAAATTAAGTTAGGAATGTCTAGTAACGTTAACGGCCGACTTAAATCGCTGCAGACATCAAGCCCTAGTGAATTAGTCCTATTATGGAAATACTACGTGGCCAGTACGCCAAAGGACGCGATCAAAATAGAAAAGATGTTACATAGAGCCTGCAAGCAATTTCATATTAGAGGTGAATGGTTCACGATGGATTGTATAGAAACTGTGAATTCGTTTAACCCTAATAAAAAACACGTGGCCAAGTGGGAGTTTGCAAAATTAATTAGCGTGGCCACTAAAAGAGAAAAAGGTATATTAAATTTCACTGTTGAAGATGTTCGCAGGACCAAGCTACCAAATGGGACCAATAGAGTTTGGGAGCAAAAAGATACTGCAGAGCTTTACCAACTAGAAATTAAAAAGCATTTAGATGATGGCCATGTAGTTTTAGTGATTCATGGCCATTAATTATCTCAGTTAATAACTAATCAAACAAATAGAGAGATAAAAAAATGAATTTAAATTTACACTGGATAAGCAATAAGTTTGTAGAGGTTAGGGTAGATGAAGTTGAAACGGGGACGCTTAACGCGAAAGAAGCTAAAGAGTTGGCGGCTGACTTAATATCACTGGCTGGCGAATTACTTAGCGTAGACGATTAACTAATCAAACCACAAGAAGGGCAGAGTAATGGAAGTTAAACATCAATACAAAGTAGAGATACATTGGTTAGATTATCCCGTTGAGTTCAAGGAGGTTTTGGCTATCAATGAATTCCAGGCAAAGGATAAAGTTATTTCTGGTAAAGACAAGGGATTCTATAATGCTGAGTTAAGCAAGGCTACAGTAGTTAAATATAACGTAGCAATTCAGCGCTAAAGTAACTAACCACATCAAACAAAACAGGGGAATGAATAATGAAAGATAACATAGAAATAAACTTAGGCAATGCAGGGTATAAAATAACAGCTAGCTTGTATGAAGATGGTGATAAATGGTGTGTATCTATCGGTGAAATGCCTAATGGGTTATTTGGCTTTGGTCGAACTGTTGACGATGCCGTTGCAGATTTTAAAGTTAATTGTAGAAATAGAAGTTAATTTAACAAACACCAAGAAGGGATAGAAGAATGAAGTTTACATTCGGATATACAAACCCTACTACGGTAGAGGTAATAAACAGACAGCAACACGTTGAGTATAAAATACTAACCGGTTATGGAGATGAAAAAGACGCCAGGGCTGCCGTTGGGAATGAAGGGCGTGGAACTTACGATCATTATTTTGATGGTTATCACTTTAACAGAAAGCCAGCAATTGAAAGAATGGAAAGCGATATTGAAGACTTAGAAAAGCAATTAGATAAATTAAAATTCGCACTAAAGGTCACAAAAAAGAAAAAATGGATTGAAGTTAAACAGACCAACTAACAACTAAACAGAGAGTAGATTATGAGTAACAAACTAACAAAGTTAGAAAAGAACTACCTTAAAAAGTTATTTGATTTAATTTCAACAATAGAGGGGTCGAAAATCAGTGATTCCGATAGTATAAATGACTTTTTGCACGATCAATTTAATATTAAAACTGACGAAGTGCAGACTCTAAAAATAGCAAGAGATCACTTTGAGTTAACCAATAACGCAAATGAGATTATGTTTGAAATGGTAGCGATATTTAAAGAGCATTTTGATATTTAACAACAACTAACGGAGTAAGAGAGATGAAAGAATTTTATTATTGTTTATTTATTGCTTGGTATATATTTTGCGGCTTTAGCTTTGCAAGCTCAGTAAAGGAAGGCTCTACATTGTGTGACAGAGATGCACCTTTTGGGATTAGCGTGCTTCTGTGGGCTGTGCTAATGCCTATAAGTGGACTATTTAAGAGGAATAAATAAAATGAGTAACTTTAAAGACTCAATAAAATATAAATACTCAAATGGTAAATGGTATGCAGCTTGTAATAAAGGCTTATTTTGTACTGAAGGTGATACCAAACCTGAGGCAGAAGATAAAGCTTATAGTCTGTGGTTAGCTCATCTTGATAACGGTGACTATGACGAAGATGAAACGTTTAGTGTGAAGGATTTTGAGCCTGTGAGCTTGAAGAGTTCGATTAATAAAGCGATTTGGAGTTAGTATGATTTTAACATATGCAGAAGATGAAATTAGAGAGCAACTAAAGGGTTATCATTTTGAAGTTTCATTCTTTCCGTCTGGCGGCATGCTTGATGTGGCTGGCTGTGAAGAATGTAAAACTGATGAAAAGGAATTTTACTCTAAAGTATGGAAGCTAAAAAAAGGGCAAACACTTCAGTGGACGGTCAACCAAATAAACAAAGAGATTGCACAAAAGGAGCTATAAAATGAAATTAAGAACTAAAAGAGGTTTGCGAGTAATTACAGTTATAGCATTGTGCGCATTATCTTCTATTTATCTTATTACGTTGGTGATGTCATGAATTATGAAGCAGTTAAATCAGTTTATCGTGTTGTTGGTGATGAGTTGTTCAATAAAATATGTCCATCAAAACAGAGTCACAAAAAACGCAAAGCAACTAAGCCAGAGATTATGGAAGGTGTTATTGACCTTATAAAAACCAATGGGAAGATATTGCTTACTGATATTGTTGAGCAATTAGAGTTTAGTAGGTCTTCAATACAAGCATGTTTACGGTCGTTGTTTTACAGAAAGATGGTACGCAAAGAAATAAACAGAAAATTATCGGGACAGCCGGTTACTTATGTATGGGTGGGTGAAAAGTGAAAAATGAACCGATATCATTAACACTTAGGCAGGACGTTTACAGAAAAATAGATGTGTTCCTGGGCGCTAATCCTCAAAAGAAATTTGTACTTAATATTTCTGATAGAAAAAAGAAACGAAGCTTGCCAGCTAATGCGGCTTATCAGGCTTGGATACCTGAAATATCCAATATACTAGCGTTAACTATTCCTGAAACAACAAGGTATATAAAATTTACCTTTGGAATGCCGATACTTTTAGCGCATGAATATATGGGGCCGTTAATCGGTGAAGGGTTAAATGCTAAAGGTTATTTTCAATTAAGTTACGAACATCAGCTTCTTGAAATGGAAATGCTACCAGTAACAAGATTATTTGATACACCGATGCACAATAGGCTTAGAGATGATTTACAAAATCACTTTGGAGCTATGGGTTTAAATTTGGATTATAAGGCTTAATTATGAAAATTAACGTAGAAGATGTTTATGAGCTACAAGAGCAAAGAGCAGAAATAAATAAAAATAATGCCTCTGAAAACCAGTATTACAAAGACGGTAAAAAGGTTGATATACCAAAGGCTGAATTAGATGAATGGGATTTTACAGGGTTAAGTAACATCGACTTTGTGATGATGCGCGATTGGGATTAAATTTAAGGATAAGTAATCATGAACTCAAAACGAGCACAAAGAAACACTGAATGTAAAAGAGGTCACGCTATCAATTCAGGCGATTTATATTACCCTCAACGCAGAGGTAAAAAGCTTTGTTTTGAGTGTGGTCGAAAGGCTAGTGAGAATAAATCGTTTATATCTAAAGTTATGGAATGGTTGAAATAATGACAGTCGCCAAAAGGAAATGTAAGTGTCACGGTGAATATCAACAAGCCGATACATTAATCAAAACGCCCAAAGGAAATTTCTGTAGCTATAACGATGCTATTGAATGGGCAAATAAAGAAACGTCAAAGCGAATAACGCGAGAAAACAACAAAGCTAAACAAGCACTAGCCAAAGAGGTTAAAGCCTTTAATAAAGAGACTAGGAGACGTAAAGAATCAATTAAAACGCGCACTGGCAAAAATGGATTTTATGACAACCTCAAAACTGCATTACACAAATACATCAAGCATTATTTAAGAAAGGGTGAGCCGTGTTATACGTGTGGCAAAAAACAGCATCATGAAGATTCTGGACAAGCCTTTCATGTTGGTCATTTTATCCCACAAAAGCAAGTTGATCCAAGGCGGTTTATGTTGGCCAATTTAAGAATGCAATGCTACAAGTGTAATGCTCATAACTCAGGCATGAGGGCTGAATACAGGCAGCGGCTAATTGAAGAAGTGGGGATTGATAAAGTTGAGTGGCTTGAATGCGATGTAAATCACAAATCTTTAAAAGAGCAATACCCTGAAATATCAGATATAAAAGCAGAAACAGCAAGGATAAATAAAAAAATTAGAGAATTAATGTGATATTGTGTTGATGAAAATTAAATTTGACAACTCATGATAGGAGTTGTATTATTTGATAATCACCAATTAACAAGGTTAAAAAATGAATGATTTAGTAAAAATTAGCAATGGCGAGTTAATGACTAACTCCAAGGTTGTATTTGAGCACTTTAATGTATCGGGAGGTCATAGATATATTATGAAGCGCATTGATGAATTAGTGGAAAGTGAGCCAGAATTCGGAGCGCAACATTTCTTTCGCTCCTCTTACACCTCGCCACAAAATAAAGTTTTACAATGTTTCAACATGACAAGAGATGGGTTTTCATTAGTGGCTATGTCACTAAGTGGAAAAAAGGCTTTAGAGTGGAAAATTAAATTTATTCGTGCATTTAATGAAATGGAAAAAGGCTTATTAAATGTTGACTCAGAAATGACTAGATTGTCAAACCAAGGAAAGGAGCTTAAAAAGCTAGGCAGTGAATGGAGCTTGTTCGGTAGGCAGATTAATAAGCAGAAAAAAGCACATGACAAATCAGTATTGGAGCTTGTCGATAAAGTGCAATTAAAACTAGGTCTATAATAACCCTAAACCTTAAAATAACGAACACAACAAGATTAAATAGACGATATAGAGAGTGGAAGTGTCTATTTATTCCAATTTAAACTTAGATAGAAATTTGGAGAATAAAAATGAGCAAAGTAAATACCATTGATGAGCGCATCAGAAAAGGCGCAAGAGAAAAGTTATCACAAGAGATTCACGCTGCTGCCAACAACTTTATGAAGCTAATTGAAATACAGGGAACGACAGATGTAGTTTCTATTGTTGCTTTTAGTAGCAAGGACAACCGCGATGCGACTGATATGTTCGCTTATAATCGTGACCTAATCAAAGAGATTGCAAAGCAAGCAATAGGAAAACTATCAGTTAAGCGCGAAGAGATAGCCATTAGCGGGTTTATAAAGAAAGTAGATAATCTTCAAAACCAGATAGACGAGCTTCACAGTAATTACGAATAGGTAGGCAAATAAGGAATAACTAATGATATTTATAACATGGTATTTATTTGGAATAATTGGCGTTTGTATTGTTAGTTATTTCGATGTTATAAGCGAGAATTTAATTTTTAATAAAGAGGGCAAGTCATGATTAATAATGCAGAAAATGAACTGATAGTAAATCCACTAACTAAAGATGAGGCTGTGTATTTTGATGAGACATTGGAAACGATAGAAAAGTTAAATCTACCGCATCCAGATTATGAAGGTTAGTACAAGGCATCCCATTCAACACTTACAGAGCCACCGCTGGTTACTCCATAAATGATCATGTTGAAGCCAGCAGTTGTTACAGATGAGTAAGAAGCGCTTAAAACCCCACCACCAGAAACAGGCGTTAAATTTATCCTTGGTATTGCTGGAAGTTGAGTGTTAAATATAACATTTATGGTGCTACTTGCGAATAATGCCGCGTATGCGCTATTTGTCGTGCTTGACTCGCTGCCAGACTCCCAAGCACCTCCGGTAAATTCTATATTTGCAGCTAATGCGCTAACAATCCACTCATCAGTTATTGACGTAAATTTTTGAGGTGCTATTTTAATTCCGTTACAATTTTCTGATACTATTATCCCTGTCTCCCCTGTGCTGTTTCCTAGATGTATATTTTCACCGATGCATGAGCGTGAAAGCCTGCCGCAATTAATAGAAACAGGAGATACGCCACCCATATTAAAATTGTTTCCGCTTATAATGATATCGCTTATATAGTCATAGCCGGGATCAGTAAATAAAATACCTGTTGCTCCATTAAGAGAAAATTGATTGTCTGATATTATTATATATTTAACTGTTGCCGGAGAAACCGAATTAAAAGACATTGCAGAGCCTGTGCAATTCTCTGAGCTGTTGTTATTAAAAATTAATACGCTTGTATCCCCTGACTCTGCTCCTGACCCGGTGTGCTGGAAAGATCCTTGGTAGTGCGTATCCCCTGCAAGAAACTTATTGCTAGTGCATTTTAAGCCGCCAGAGTTAAGTTGCCTTATGGCTATAGTCCCTAGCTCTGCTCCAGCGTCAAATGTATTAGCAAATATAGCATGATCGCCACTGTCATTAATTAATTCATTTTCAAGTTTTACCGAAACATTTTTAGTTGAGGCAAAATAGCAGCCAATTATTTTTAAACCATTTACAGTTTTTGCCTCTATACCATTAAAAGGCTTAACAAAAGTTACATTTTCAAAAATAGTTCGTGTGTTTTGCACTTG
>Ga0070748_1000305_pt1 | contig 24780 bp, 20 predicted proteins | sample VirMetDEL_Nov_12_FD_77015 | JGI IMG/M metagenome (GOLD analysis project Ga0070748, IMG submission 77015) | Aqueous microbial communities from the Delaware River and Bay under freshwater to marine salinity gradient to study organic matter... | ecosystem: Environmental > Aquatic > Marine > Coastal... | reverse complement strand
TGATAAAGCTAAATTGATCGATCTCCCTGCAGAGATATCGGTAATTCTCAAATCTGGCCTACTTTCATAAACTGCAACTTGATATCCTCTTTGTGCTAGCCGTAATGCCAATAAAGAGCCACATAAACCAGCTCCTATAATAACGATATTTTCTTTTTTAATCATAATTTTATGTCATTGTGAAGCAACAATTAATTTGCTCTGGCAATCCTTATATTTAGAGATGACTTCGTCATTCCTTCCTAAGTATGACGTTCCTTTTACAACAATCCTTTTAAAACAGTCACCATTTTATAAACATCTTCAAAACGATTGTATAATGGTACCGGAGCACAACGAATTACATCAGGCTCTCTCCAATCTGTAATAATATTATTTTCAGTTAATTTTTTGTGTAAAGATTTATCAGCATTCTTCACCTGTATCGATAATTGACATCCTCTTTCTTTCGGGTTTGAGGGAGTGATAATCTTAATACTATCTGAATTTATTTGATGAATCAAATATTCAAAATAGCCAGTCATTTTTTCTGATTTGATTCGCAACGCTTTCATACCCACCTCATCAAACATATCCAAAGAAGCCTTAATAGCAGCCATTGACAAAATTGGTGGGTTGGACAACTGCCATCCTTCTGCCCCTTTCATTACATCAAAGGGCTGGCGCATGTTAAAACGCGTTTCTTTATTGTGGTTCCACCAACCTGCAAAACGAGGCAAATCCCTATTATTTGCATGGTTTTCATGCACAAAAATCCCGCCCAAACTACCAGGACCCGCATTGAGATATTTGTAACTGCACCAGGCAGCAAAATCTACCCCTGAATCATGTAAGTCAGGGGATACATTCCCAGCTCCATGCGCTAAGTCAATTCCTACCATACAGTTTTTGGCATGACCCAACTCAGCAATTCTTTTTAGGTCTAAATATTGTCCTGTATAATAATTTACGCCACCTATTAACAATAAGGCGATTTCATCTCCTTGCGCTGCCAGAATAGTTTCTAAATCTTCTATCCTCAATAATTCTTCACCTTGTCTTGGCCTCCATTCAACCAATCCGACCGCTGGATCAAAACCGTGAAATTGCAATTGAGATTGCACCGCATATCGATCTGATGGAAAAGCGTCACTTTCAATAACAATCTTGAATTTGGTTTTCGTTGGTCTGTAAAAAGACACCATTAACAAATGCAAATTAGTGGTTAAGGTATTCATGACCACCACTTCAATTGGTTTTGCTCCGACAATTTTCGCCATCGATGCCGTTAATAGCTCATGATAAGGCATCCAAGGATTTTTAGCCTCAAAATGACCTTCCACGCCATAATTCGCCCAATCATCTAATTCTTGCTGGATGTATTTTTGAGTTGTTTTAGGCTGTAAACCCAATGAATTACCCGTAAAATACAACCAATCTTGTCCGTTATTATCTTTTGGAATATGAAATTTATCTCTGTAAGACGCCAATGGGTCTTCACTATCTAATTGCCTAGCATAGGCTAAGGTGTTCTCAAAACTCATGTAAAATATGCTTATCCCCAAATATAAGATAATCCCCTAAATCAACTTGAATATTTTGATGATTTTGTACTTTAGCAAAAAAGTGTTTTCGATGAAATCAGTTAAAATTTTTCTTTTAGTCAGCTTATTTTTAAACATTGCTTGTAACAACAGCGATCAAAAACTTGAAGAATTAAAAAAAATTAGTTCAGAAATCAAGCAACGTTTCGCCCCAGATAGCAGAATTGCTATTTATAATATTCAACTTAATTGGCTGAATAATAGCCTTTCTGTTTCGGGAGAAAGCGATCAACCAAAGGCCATTGAAGCACTCAATGATGCCATTCAAAAACTTGGGATACCCTTTAAAAATTTGGTTCGTATCTTACCCGATTCTGTCGTAAACAAAACACCTTTTGCCGTGGGAAGAAACTCTGTCATTAACATTCGATCCGAAGCCAAACACTCCTCTGAATTAGGTACTCAAGGTTTATTAGGCATGACCGTAAACGTACTCGATAAAAAAGGAGATTTCTATCGAATTCAAACTCCTGATAAATATATCTCATGGGTGGATAAAGGAGGAATTCAATTAATGACTCCAGCAGAATTTAGCACTTGGTCTGCTGCTGCTAAAATAATTTTCACCGCAACCAACGGAGCCGCCTTTAGCCAAGCATCAGAAAATAGTCCTCTTGTCTCTGACCTTGTTTTTGGAAATGTATTGCGCTATATCGATCAAAATAAATCCTTTTTTAGGGTAGCCTATCCAGATGGCAGAATCGCCTATGTAGAAAAAGAACAGGCAAGCCTATATGATACTTGGAAACAGACCCTTGCCGCAAATGAAATTGCCATTGAAGCTGCTGCCAAAACCCTAATAGGTGTTCCTTATTTATGGGGAGGAACTTCTACCAAAGGAATGGATTGTAGTGGATTTACAAAAATGGTCTATTTAATGAACGGTTTTATCATTCCAAGAGATGCCTCACAACAAGTAAATGCTGGAAAAACTGTAGATGAAAATTTAAAATTTGAAGGCTTAAAAAAGGGTGATTTGTTATTTTTTGGAACTCCAGCAACTGCTGACAAAAAACAACGTACCACTCATGTTGGAATTTGGCTAGGCAATGAGAAAGGTGAATTTATTCACGCCTCAGGAAACGTTCATATTAGTTCGATCAACGAAGATCAACCCAACTACGATGCCTTTAATAAAAACCGCTATTTAGGGAGTAAACGCTATCTAGGAATTAAAGATCCTCTTCTTGTAAAACTCACAAAAGAAACATTGCTTAAAGATTAATACAACACCCTAAACTTAATAGTTCCTTCGATCTCTTTAAGTTTTTTAATAACCTGCGTATTGTATTTTTTGTTTAAATCAGTGATTACGTACCCGACTTTATCATCGGTAGAAAGATACTGACCCGTGATATTCATATCATACTTGGCCAAAACCTTGTTGATTTTTGCCATGACTCCAGGAACATTTTTATGTATGTGTAAAAATCGATGTGATTTATCTTGCTTTGGCAAACGAATGTTTGGGAAATTTACAGCATCTACGGTATTCCCAGAATTGATATAAGCCATCATTTTGTTAGGAACAAAATCAGCAATATCTTTTTGTGCTTCTTCTGTGCTTCCACCTACGTGTGGTGTTAAAATTACATTTGTCAAGCCTTTCAATTCCGTATAAAACGTGCCGTTTTTGGCTGGTTCTTCAGGATATACATCGACTGCTGCTCCAGAGAGCTTGCCAGTTTCTAAGGCCGTTTTTAAAGCCAGAATATCCACCACAAAACCTCTAGATAAATTGACTAAGATTGCGCCATCTTTCATCTGAGAAATTTCTTTGGCTCCGATATAGTTTTTATTTGCAGCATTGTCATCTATATGCAAGGTCACCACATCACAAAGCCCCAGCAATTCTGAAAGAACTTCTATTCTTCTTGCATTTCCTAGTGCTAGTTTGTCTTCTATATCATAATAATAAACCTCCATTCCAAGGGCCTCAGCCAAAACAGATAGTTGTTTTCCAATATTTCCATATCCAACAATCCCCAACTTTTTTCCACGAACTTCGCGAGAACCCTCTGCAGTTTTGTTCCAAACTCCATTGTGTAATTCTGTACTCCTCGGAAAAACACTTCGCATGAGCATGATAATTTCTCCAATTGCCAATTCAACTACAGAACGTGTATTGCTATAAGGCGCGTTAAACACAACTACGCCATTCTCTTTACAAGCATCCAAATCTATTTGTTTGGTCCCTATGCAAAATGCTCCAACGACCATTAATTTTTCTGAAGCTTCCAATACTTTTTTGGTAACCTGCGTTTTAGATCGTATTCCTAAGACGTGAACGTCTTTTAATTTTTCAATCAATTCCTCTTCAGACAAACTTCTCGAAACTGTTTCTACCGTAAATCCATCTTTAGATAGCTTTTCAAAAGCATCAGGGTGTACATTTTCAAGCAGTAATATTTTTATACGATTCTTAGGGTAGGAAATGGTTCTAGGCAATTTGTTTACATATAAAAACTCATCCATATTGGGCACAATATGATCTGCCTTTTCGGTAGTTTTGGCTCTAGAAACATTTTCTGTATACGCAAAAAATCGATCTGCTACTCCTGCTTCCTTAGTTACATAATCACTATATCCATCTCCAATTACTTGTATTTCTCCTTCCAAATCTAAGTTCTTTAGACAAGCTATCTTACCATTATGAGCAGACAGTACATTGTCCTGGTCAAACCCAACAATTTCATCCTGCTCATCAAACTCAAATGTATTGGCAAATACACGCTCAGAAGGAATATTATAATGTGCAACAATAGGATCTATAAACTCTTTAAATCCACAAGAAATTACATAAATATCATCAGCAAAATCTTCAAAAAAAGCTTTATTTCTTTCAATGGAAGGAGAGACCTTATCCTTCAATTGATTGATTAGTAAAGTCAAATCAGACTTGTTCGCTTTCAATAATTTTATGCGCCGTTCTAAAGACTCTGTAAATGAAATCTCCCCATCAATTCCCAAATTTGTAATGTTCATAATTTCTTGAATAATCTCATCTCTTCTTGGGTTGTTGGCCAAGGTTATTTCCGCCAAAACATCGAGCGCTTCTACTCGTGTTAAGGTACTGTCAAAATCAAAAACGTAGCTTCTTCTTTTTGGGCTCATGAAATCTTAAATATACTGCATTACTGCTACACAAAATTACAAAGTAAAATGAGTAATCATCAATTTGAAGCACATAGTTTTTAACTTTTTATGAACTTCTAAATCAGAATCCTAATTTTTGAATAATCCCTAAAAAAGTAGGCGAAAAATCAAAGAAACAGCAGCAATAAATACCAAGCAATGGGTAAGGCTTCTACAATAAAGGCACTGTAATACGAAGATTGCTTCTCTTGAGCGCGCATTAACAAAAATAGAAGTGCTAGCAGAAAGCTAAAAAATAGCATTCTCACCCGTGGGTCTGAACTTATAAAAAACTCTATACAGGTGGCAAATACTAACAAAATAAACCCCAGTTTTTTTGTCCTTTTAACACCTATTTTTCGAGGTATGGTTTGCAAGGAAATAGCATCGAATTGCAGATCTCTAATATCAAAAGGTAAAATTAGAACCGCAACAATTAAAAATCGTTGAACGGCATACAAATAAACTTCTAATCCTAAAAAACCATCATTTAGCAAAACAGGTAAAAGCACAGTTGTCCCTGCCCATACAAGTGCCACAATTATAATTTTCAAATATGAAATGCTTCGTAAACTTTTTTGAAAACCACTTAAAAAAGGTATGGCATAGAGCAAGGTTAGTAGCCCTAATGGGACTAAAAACAGCAGTATGTTTGCCGGTAATTGAATCGCAAAATAACAGAGTGCTAAAAAACAAACCAATGAAAACAATTGAATGATTTTAAGATTCGTAGCAAGGCTTCTATGGTGAAACTTTGCAATTCCAAAATATTTTACAAAATTATAGCCGGTTATGGTTGCAAAAAAAACAAAATAATTAAGATTCTTAGATTCGGGCAATTTTAAATACAATTCAGAAATTCTCAAAAAAGCATAGACTGCTAAGGCCACATGAATACTAGCATTGAGATAAAACCGAAACCATTGAGTAAGAAACTGCATCCTACAAAAATACACTATCTGTTTATAAGTAGTTCATTTGGTTAACAATTAATCAATTTTTTCTGCTTTTTTTAAGTTCTAAATACTGCATTTTAACTATTTTTGACAGGCCAAATTGAGCTGCCTTTTAAGCGCTCTTTTTTTGAATAAAAACAACAACAAGAAGAGGATAAAATTAAAAATTCTCTTTAAAAAACAACCATAAACAACACAACAGAATGAATACAAATTCGTTTCAACGTAGACACATTGGTCCAAATGCAAAAGAGCAAGATGCCATGTTAGCAACTATCGGAGTAAAATCATTAGATCAATTGATTGATGAAACCGTTCCAGACCATATTCGTTTAGAAAAAGAGTTGGATCTAGCACCTGCTATGAGTGAATATGAATACCTTTCTCATATCCAAGAATTGGCTGCTAAGAATAAAGTCTATAAAAGTTATATCGGTTTAGGCTATCATGAAGCTATTGTACCTAGTGTTATCCAAAGGAATATTTTAGAAAATCCAGGATGGTATACCGCTTATACTCCATATCAAGCAGAGATTGCTCAAGGGAGATTAGAAGCTTTGTTAAATTACCAAACCATGATCTGTGATCTAACAGGAATGGAATTAGCGAATGCTTCATTGTTAGATGAAGGAACTGCCGCGGCAGAAGCTATGGCCTTATTATTTGACCTAAGAGAGCGTGACCAAAAGAAAAACAATGTAAACAAATTCTTTGTTTCTGAAGAAATTTTACCGCAAACCCTTTCTGTTTTGCAAACAAGAGCCACACCAATTGGCATTGAATTGGTAGTTGGAAATCATTTAGAATTTGATTTTTCAAGTGCGTTTTTTGGAGCTATCGTTCAGTACCCAGGGAAACACGGCCTTGTTTTTGACTATACTGATTTTGTAGCGAAAGCAGCTGAAAAATCAATTAAGGTAGCCGTTGCAGCCGATATTTTATCTTTAGTAAAACTAAAAGCTCCAGCAGAATTTGGTGCGGATGTTGTCGTTGGGACCACCCAACGATTTGGAATTCCTTTAGGTTATGGAGGTCCTCATGCGGGATACTTCGCTACCAAGGAGGCTTACAAAAGAAGTATTCCAGGAAGAATTATTGGAGTTACAAAAGATATTAACGGCAATAGAGCATTGAGAATGGCTTTGCAAACTCGTGAACAACACATTAAACGAGAAAAAGCGACTTCTAATATATGTACTGCACAGGTATTGCTAGCTGTTATGGCAGGAATGTATGCAGTGTATCACGGAAAAGATGGGATTCAATATATTGCAGATCGAGTTCATAATGCAACCTATACCCTATCAAAAGCATTAGAAAAACTAGGAATTGAGCAAACGAATAGTTCTTATTTTGATACGCTTTCTATCAAAGCTCCGGCTCAAAAAGTAAAAGCAGTTGCTGAAGCAAATCGAATTAACTTTAACTATATAGATGCAACTCATCTTTCCATCTCAATTAATGAAACTGTAAGTGTTAAAGAATTGAATGCTATTATAGCGGTCTTTACAGAGGCTTTAAATTTGCCTAGCACCAGCATTAGCGACATCGAAAATGGGACTGCAATTCTAAGCAATGTCCAAAGAACTACTTCTTTCTTAGATCATGAAGTGTTTAACACCTATCAATCTGAGACAGATATGATGCGTTATATCAAAAAACTAGAACGCAAAGACTTGGCTTTAAACCATTCAATGATTTCATTAGGGTCTTGTACCATGAAATTGAATGCAGCTTCTGAAATGCTTCCTTTAAGCTATCCAAACTGGGGGAATATTCATCCTTTTGTTCCTGTAGACCAGGCCGAAGGGTACCAAGAAGTTTTAAAACGTTTAGAGCATCAATTAAATGTCGTTACTGGTTTTGCAGGGACTTCATTACAACCTAACTCAGGAGCACAAGGAGAGTTTGCTGGTTTAATGACCATTAGAGCTTACCATGAACACAACGGTGATTCTCACAGAAATATCTGTTTAATTCCTGCTTCTGCGCACGGAACCAACCCTGCTTCTGCAGTGATGGCGGGCATGACTGTAGTCGTAACCAAAACAGATGAAAAAGGAAATATTGATGTGGAAGATTTACGTGAAAAAGCAATTGCTCATAAAGACAATCTTTCTGCCTTAATGGTTACCTATCCTTCTACACATGGTGTGTATGAAAGAGCGATTAAAGAAGTAACGAAAATCATTCATGACAATGGAGGTCAAGTCTATATGGATGGAGCAAATATGAATGCACAAGTTGGATTGACCAACCCTGCAACCATTGGAGCAGACGTTTGTCATTTAAATTTACACAAAACTTTCGCAATTCCTCATGGTGGTGGTGGTCCAGGAGTAGGTCCAATTTGTGTGGCACCTCAATTGGTTCCTTTTTTACCTGGGAATCCTGTTATTGCAACTGGAGGTGATACGGCAATTACTGCTATCTCTGCTGCTCCTTGGGGATCAGCCTTAGCATGTTTGATCTCTTATGGATATATTACCATGTTAGGCGCAGAAGGATTAACCAATGCTACAAAAAATGCCATCTTAAATGCAAACTATATCAAAGAGCGTTTAAATGGACATTATAAAACTTTGTATACAGGAGAAATGAATCGTGCAGCTCATGAAATGATTTTGGATTGTAGAGATTTTAAAAACAATGGAATCGAAGTTGTAGATATTGCAAAAAGATTGATGGACTATGGATTTCATGCACCAACTGTATCATTTCCTGTTGGAGGTACCTTAATGGTAGAACCTACTGAATCAGAAAGCATAGCAGAACTAGATCGTTTTTGTGACGCAATGATTTCGATCCGAAAAGAAATTGAAGCAGCAACTAAGGACAATGAGAACAACCCTTTAAAGAATGCACCTCACACGCAAGAATTAGTAACTTCTGACGCTTGGGATTTGCCATACACAAGAAAACAAGCAGCATTTCCTTTGGCTTATATTGCCGAAAATAAATTTTGGCCTTCAGTAAGAAGAGTTGATGATGCTTTTGGAGACAGAAACTTAATTTGTTCTTGTAATCCAATTGAAGATTATATGTAGGCTATAAAACCTTTCGGGTTTTTAATAATAACCGCTTTTTTACTGAATTAACATCAGTTTGAAAGCGGTTTTTTTTGCCTGTAATCAAAAATAATAGCACAAAAAAAGCCTCGATAGGTATCGAGGCTTTTGTATGTTTTAAAGTGCTATGCTTATTCTTTGTTGAATTTTGCATATTTACTTTTGAACTTGTCAATACGACCTGCCGCATCGATAAGTTTAGTTTTACCAGTGTAAAATGGATGAGAAGTTCTAGAAATCTCTAATTTTATTAATGGGTAATCTACACCATCAACATCTAAAGTTTCTTTTGTGTTTGCAGTAGAACGTGTTAAAAAAACATCTCCATTAGACATGTCTTTAAACGCTACCATTCTATAATTTTCTGGATGTATCCCTTTTTTCATCTTAATATGCTTTTAATACTTTTATTTCCTAAATTTGTAAAAGAGTTAGGTTGGTAAATTCTGACTCCTAATATACTCAACAACTAATATTTAGCCATTTGAGGCTGCAAATTTAACGATATTTTTGAATATACAAACAAATAAATCGTTTTATTTGTGTAAAAATAAATCACAATGCACGCATACAAAACTATTCTTTCTTACTTGTTCGTTTTTCTATTTCTAACAGCTTGTGGCGACAGATATAATTTTACACTAACCACCACAAACAAAGTTGTACTTAACGAAAAAGCCACCGCAAGTTTAAAAGAAGACTCAGGTAAGGCCATAGACTCAGTTCAATTTTATGTCAATGGACAACAAATTCCTTCTACAAATAATTCAGCAACAATAGAAACTGCAAAATTTGGTGTCGGAAAGCATGTGGTAAGCGCTTTGGTTTTTTATCCTGAAAAAACAAAGAAAATAAACAATTCTATAGAGGTTTTAGCCAATAAGGCCTATGACATCTATTCTTATGAAATTGTAAATACCTATCCGCATGATCCAAAGGCTTATACTCAGGGTTTGCAATACTACAATGGGTTTTTATATGAAAGTACTGGACGAAAAGGAAGTTCTAGTATCCGAAAAGTCGAACTAAAAACAGGAAAGATTCTTCAAAAGACAGACATTGATGACAAGTATTTTGGAGAAGGAATGACTATTTTAAACAACAAAATCTACTTTTTAACCTGGGTTTCTAAAATGGGTTTTGTCTACAATTTAGAAAGTTTCGAAAAAGAAAGTCAATTTTCGTATGGTACTAGCAGAGAAGGCTGGGGAATTACCAATAACGGATCAGAATTGATTAAATCAGATGGAAGCTCTAAACTTTGGTATTTAGATCCAACCACTTTAAAAGAAAAGAGACATATTAACGTGTATACAGACAAAAATGCCATTAAGGACCTCAACGAACTTGAGTACATCAATGGAAAAATATACGCCAATTACTGGAAACAACCATTGATTGCTATTATCAATCCAGACAATGGGATCGTAGAAGGAATTGCAAATTTAACTGGTTTGCAAGAGCAAGTAATTAAAGATGAAAAACTCACAGATACGGATGCAGTACTAAATGGTATTGCCTTTGATGCCGAAAACAATAGGATCTTTATTACCGGAAAACTTTGGGGCAAAGTCTATGAAATAAAGCTAGTTAAAAAATAAGAGAACCCTAGTTCTATTTTTAACAGCTCTTAATTTAATTGTATGAGGTATACTTTTTCTTTTCTTTTTCTCCTTGCCTTAATTACAATAAGTTCTTGTCGAAAAGATTTTGATACCATACCTAATTTTGGAGATTTGCGTTTTTCAAAAGACACTGTATATTTAGATACAGTATTCTCTAATATTGGTTCCAGCACTTATCCTCTAAAAGTTTATAATACAAGTTCAAATGCCATCACGATTCCTTCTATACAATTAGGAAATGGCAACAATTCAAATTACCGTTTAAATGTTGATGGCATTCCTGGAAAACAATTTCAAAATATAGATATACTAGCCAATGACAGCATCTATGTGTTTATAGAAGCAACAGTAAATGCTTCGAATCAAAATAATCCCTTGTATATAGATAAGATTGTATTTGACACCGGAACTAATGAACAAGAAGTAGCTTTGGTGACCCTTGTTCAAGATGCAGTTTTTTTATACCCTGGCAGAAACGGGAATACCTTAGAAATAGACTCTTTGGCTTTGGGTGGCAAAAAATTTGCTCAAGGTCGTTTTTTAAATGATAATGAATTGATTTTCAACAACCTTAAGCCTTATGTAGTTTATGGTTATATCGCAGTGCCTGAAAATAAAACTTTACAGATAGATGCGGGAGCAAAAATTCATTTCCATGAAAATTCTGGACTGATTGTAGATGCAAAAGCGAGCTTAAAAATCAATGGTACACTCAATGAACAGGTAATTTTAGAAGGGGACCGACTGGAACCTAATTTTAGTAACATTCCAGGGCAATGGAGTGCCATTTGGCTTCGAGCAGGAAGCGTACACAACCAAATAAACTATGCTACTATAAAAAATGGAACCATCGGTGTTTTGGTTGATTCCTTGGGTAGCCCGACACTACCTACATTAGAAATTAAAAATTCCCAAATCTACAATCATTCAAGCTTTGGTATTTTAGGTCGAGAAACTCATATCAAGGGAGAAAATTTAGTTATCGGAGCTGCCGGTCAAATTTCAATGGCAGCTACCATTGGTGGCACCTATCGTTTTACTCATTGTACTTTTGCCAATTTCTGGACCAATAGTTTTAGAGACAACCCAGCTGTTTTAGTGAATAATTTTTATAGCTATACGAATAGTAGTAACCAAGAAGTTTTTGAAACGAGAGACTTAATTGCTGCAGAGTTTATCAATTGCATCATTGACGGAAATAACAATGTAGAATTAGTTTTTGATAAGGTTACCGGGAGTCAGTTTAATTATTCCGTAAAAAATAGCATGATTCGTTTTAACGATATCAATAACAATTTTACCAATGTCACAGAATTAAATTTTGACGATCAAAACCATTATCAAAGCAACATACTAAACGGAACCCCTAACTTTAAAAATCCCTTCTTAAATGAGTTTTTAATAGGTCTTGATAATAGCGGTATCGGGAAAGCTGCTCTGAATGCTGCTCAAACAGTCCCATTAGATATCACAGGAAAAGATAGAACCATCGCACCTGATATGGGAGCCTATCAAAATGACGGTGGAAACTAATAATTTGCTTGTTTTTTATACACCTTTCCTTCTTTCATTACGAAAACTACATTTTCCATCGTTTCAATTTTTTGTAAAGGGTTGTCATTGACTGCAATTATATCTGCCATAAAACCTTCTTTAAGCTGACCTAATTCATTGCTCATTTGCAAAAGCATGGCATTGGTGAGTGTAGCTGATCTTAAGGCTTCAATCGCAGGCATTCCTGCAGCAACCATATAACCAAACTCTTTACCATTTGCTCCATGCTTAAATACACCAGCATCGGTTCCGAATGCGATCCCAACTCCTTTTTTATAAGCTCTTGCAAAGGTTCCTTGAATCTGAGGACCAACAGCCAAGGCTTTCGGTACAACGATATCTGGATAAAACCCTTTTATTTTTGCCTTCTCTTCCACCTCTTTGCCCGCAGTAATAGTCGGCACCAAATAGGCATTGTATTTTATCATTAAATCCATAGTGGCATCACTCATATAGGTTCCATGCTCAATGGTTTTAACACCTCCAATAATGGCTCTTTGCATTCCTTCATCACCATGTGCATGCGCAGCAACAAACATTCCATAATCTTTGGCTGTATCACAAATCGCTTTAATTTCTTCTAGGGTAAATTGTGGATTATCCCCACTTTTAGCCACACTTAAAACACCCCCAGTAGCAGTTATTTTAATCCAATCGGCCCCATTTTTATAACGTTGACGCACTGCCTTTTTGGCATCCTCAATACTGTTTACTACACCTTCTTTAGGCCCTGGATCACCAATTAATTTTCTACTGCTTCCATTGGTAGGATCAGCATGTCCTCCAGTTGTCGCCAAAGATTTCTCAGCTGTAAAAACTCTTGGTCCAATAATCTTTCCAGCTTGGATAGCATTTCGGATAGCAACATTCACACCTGTACCTCCCAAATCTCTAACCGTGGTAAATCCTGCTTCGAGTGTCGTCTTTGCAAAGACAGTTGAATTAAAAGCGATATCTGCTTCATTTAAAATATAACCATTCAAACGAGTATTTGCGTCAAACTCATTTTCAATATGGATATGCATATCAATTAAACCAGGTAATACTACCTGATCCTTCAAATTGATTGTTTTTGAAGTTCTATCTTTCGGCTGCACATAACCATTATAAACTTTCACAATTTTCTTTCCTTCGACAAGTATCGTTTGTTTTTCCAACAATTTACCAGTTTTTACATCTAATAATTTACCACATAAGATATAGGTCTTTTGAGCCAACAAAGAAGAAATAGAAAAAAGAAATACAATAAAAAGGAGCTGATTTTTCATGATTTGTGTTTTAGTATTTTATAAATGTATTAAAAAATGAGTAGATTGCCCTCTTAAATTGTCGCATTTTAATCATGAAGAATATCATTATTACCGGAACTAGTAGAGGCATCGGTTTCGCTTTAGCTAAAAACTTTGCTGATGCAGGTCATCAGGTCTTGGCACTTTCAAGAAATCCCAAGACCATTGAGGCTTTAGCCCATAAAAATATGACAGCTATAGCAACAGATTTATCAGATGAAAAGGATTTACAGAAGATCGTAGACTTTGTAAAAATCAACTGGAACAAGGTTGATATTCTTATTCATAATGCAGGTAAATTAATCAATAAACCTTTTTTAGAGTTGAGCAGTTCAGACTTTCGTGAAGTGTATAAGGTAAATGTATTTGCAGTGGCAGCATTAACCCAAAAAATGATTCCATTTTTAAAAAAAGGAAGTCATGTGGTGACCATTAGCAGCATGGGCGGAGTTCAAGGAAGTTTAAAGTTTCCTGGTCTTGCTGCATACAGTTCTTCCAAAGGTGCTGTGATTACCTTATCAGAACTATTGGCAGAGGAATACAAAGATGCAGGGATCGCGTTTAATGTATTGGCCTTAGGGGCAGTGCAAACAGAAATGCTAGAAGAAGCGTTTCCTGGCTATCAAGCACCAACATCACCTGAGCAAATGGCTGATTATATTGCTGATTTTTCTCTAAACGGACATCGTTATTACAACGGAAAAATATTACCAGTTTCTAGCAGCAATCCCTAATTATTTGCTCTTTAGCAACATTTGGTCCTTTTAATAATGATAGAAAGTTATACAAACTACATACCAGAAAAAGCACTTCCTTTTGTTCAGTTTTTAATTGAGGAGCACAATTTTATTTTAAAGATTGTTAATCAAAGACAAACCAAACATGGTGATTTTAGAAAACTACCCAATGGAAAGTTTCAAATTACAGTAAATAACAATCTCAATAAATATCAATTTTTATTAACCTTGGTTCATGAAATAGCGCATCATGTTACCTATCAAAAATTTGGCAGAGTTCAGGCACATGGTAAGGAATGGAAAACCATTTTTCAACACCTCATGCTTCCATTTGTCCATCCCGAAATTTTCCCAAAACACGTATTACCCATCTTAGCAAACTATTTAAAAAACCCAAAAGCCAGCACGGATACAGATGTGAAATTATCCTTAGCTTTTAAAGAAATTAGCAAAGATCCTGGCAAGAATTACATCTTTGAAGTCCAAAAAGGTCATTTTTTTAAATTTAAAGAAGTGGTCTACAAAAGAGGCGACATAAGAAGAACCCGAATTGAATGTTTAAACACGGTTAACAATAGAGTATACCTGTTTAATCAGAATGTTGAAGTTATTAAAATGAACTAAATAGTTAGCTCAAAAATTTTGTACTAAAAAACAAAAAAGGCATCCCCTTTGGACACCCTTTTTATTTAGTTATCTTCTCTCTTAATAACTAAGTCTTTTACTTTCAATTCACCTTTCATCCAGGCACCTAGTTCAAGCTCATTTTGAGATTTTATACTGTCATTTAATATGGCATTCCACTTAACCAGAACAAACGGAATGGTATCAATTTTAATAAAGTCTGTCGAAGAAAGCAGTTTGGCAAAACTGATTTTCTCCAAACTAAAATACCTGATTTTTGCGTCTCTAGCGATTCTACTAAACGCAATTGCTTTTTCATTATTTAAAGCCGATTTCTGTTCAATATTTTCATTTAAAACCAATATAGTGCTCTTAAGCTCTTCGATCTCTCCTCGAAGTCCCTCAATAATTTTTTTACTATCTGCTAATTCTTGTCTTTTTTCTTGATATGCGGTGGTAATCAATTCAAAACTTTTGGTATCACTTCCTTTTATTTCAACCTTAAAATCCTTTAAATTTTTATAATTATCATTGTTTGCTAGCTGATTATTTAAAGCATTTTGGGTTGCATCATCGACTTCATTAAAAAAGCTCAATTTTATTTTGTTGTTTTCAATTTCTGGATCACCTATTAACTGGAGAGAGGCATTTGATTTGATTTCATTTTTAATAAAAGCATTTAACTGATTGCTCACCTTATTCTCTTTATAAACAGAAACAAAAGTAAAAATTGCTGGAATCATAACAATTATTGCTAAAGCTGAAGCCAATTGAGCAGTCCTCTTTCGTTTCGCCGAATTAATGTACTTAAGCATTGGAAACCTCAATAGCTTTAGCACTAAAAAAGTAGCTAGAGCAATAAAAATTGTATTAATAGTAAACAAATACATAGCGCCCAAAAAGTAACTCCAATTCCCTTGGGCCAATCCATAACCCGCCGTACATAATGGCGGCATTAAAGCAGTAGCAATCGCAACACCAAAAATTACAGAGGCTACTGTTCCTTTTTTGGTTCGAGCCACCATAAGAGCCAATCCACCAAAAAAGGCGATTAAAACATCTCTAATATCTGGACGTACCCTACCCAATAATTCAGAATTATCTTCGCTAAGTGGAAAAATATAAAAAAACAAAAAAGCGGTAATCAAACTCAGAACAATCATCGTTGCTAAGTTGATTAACGACTTCTTCAAAGTATCTATGTCATTGATCGCAATAGACATCCCGACCCCTAAAATAGGACCCATTAAGGGAGAAATTAACATGGCTCCAATAACGACGGCAGTAGAATTTGCATTTAAACCAATCGAAGCGACGAATACTGCAAAAATAAGAATCCAGGCGGTAGCACCTTTAAAGGGAATATCCACCTTAATGGCTTCAATAGTCGCCTGATGATCTGTATCTTGTCTAAAATCTAAAAGCTCAACCAAAAACTTTTTGACTCCTTGAAAAAGACCTTTCGCGTCTTTTTTTATATCCTCTTTAGTTCTTTCAGTTTCGATACTTTGCTTTAGTTCTTCTTTCTTTTCTTCATTCATAAAACCCATCTATTAAATTGCTATTGGAAAGATACAAAAAAAGTATCATTGCTTTTTAAAATGATTAATTACCCAATACTATTGAGTTTATTTCTAATTGAAAGCTTTCATTTTTTTTATTGCCTATTAAAAAAGCGATCTCTTCCATGATTTCTGCTGGATACGCTTTCATTTGCAATTGCCTTCCTCTAAAGGCAGGATTCATTTCATCAAATGGGATTTCAATGATCTGCCAAGATCCATTAGTAGCGAAGGTATAGGTATATGAATAATAATCAGAGGTTTTTGATTTTACCCTGAATTGATAACTCTTCTTATCGCCTTTCAGTTTAATGATAAATTTTGTGTAGTTGCTTAAATCACTCTTTGAAAAGTTATATCGAACCGATGAAAAGCCTCCATTGTTCTCTGTAGAAACATCCCCACTAAAAATACCATTTCCCGCCTCGTTCAAGGTAAAACTTCCGTCGGATCTCCCTCCCATGACCACATCATCTACCACCTTCCATTGAGAAATATTACTTTTATTATTAAAGTTGAAAATGATATTATCTGTCATAAATAAAAATATTAAAATAGTGAGGGTGAGAAAAAGTGTTTTCATAGTTGAGTTTGCTAAAAATCAAGTATAAACCCAAACCCCGGCAATACGCTACCGTTGGTTCTATCTATTTCTTCCAAAACATATTTATTGGCGTTATTCGGATCGGTGATTCTATTCCCATTGGCATCTAGGGTAGGCAAAAGTATAGACAATACGTCTGCTTGACTTGAAAATAAATTCTGAACATCGACATAAAAATTCAAGGATAATTTTTTCCAATACCAAGTTTTATCGATTCGAATGTCAAGTTGGGTATAGGTATCAAATCTTTGTGAGTTTAATCGGTTATAATCAAAGATCCCTTTATTTTCTGCATCATAATTTGCAATAATAGCAGAGGCATCCATATCATAAGGAGTATAGGGCTGCCCTCCAACCAATCTGAACTTTGCTCCTACCTCCCAGTTTCTATTTAATTTTTTACCTGCTGTTACCGTGAGCAGATGCTGATTATCCCAAGAAGAAGGCACATAGTTATTCAACTTATCTTGAAACTCACTTCTCACAAAAGTATAAGACAAAATCCCATACAATCCTTCATAAGACTTCTTCTGCGCAAACACTTCAAATCCGTAAGCTCTCCCTTTAGATGTTGAACTTACGGCTTCGTTACCAACTACACCAAAATCTGCCCCTAAATTGGCCAAGCTTATCTGATTTCTTAAAGAAAAGGGATAGTTGTTATAGGTTTTATAAAATCCCTCAAAGGTAATTTTAGAACTAGCATCTGGTTTAAATTCTAACCCAGTAACAAAGTGATTGGACTTTATAAATTCTAAATTAGACTGATTTACCAAACTATTTGCATTGTCTCTAAACCCAAGCGTAGTGTAAGACGGTAATTGAAAATAAGATCCAATAGATGAATTTATAGACCATGTATCCGTCAACGCATAGGAAGCTGAAAATCTTGGGGAAAATTGATTCAAAATATTTTTCATAGAAGCATTGTAATTGTTTCCATCCAATCTAAAACCAAAAGACAAGCCTAATTTTGAATCAAAATAATCTTTAGATACCTGACCAAACACCCCATATTTAAAGAGGTCTAATTGAGACGAGAAGTTTTTAATATCGGTGCCTTGAGAATTTGCAATTTTCTTAAATGTAGTATTTGAATAATTGGCCTGCTCAAGTCCAAAACCGAAGTTTATTTTAAATTCATTCAGGCTAGTATTGTTTTCAAATCGAAACTTATTTTCAATTTCTTGAGAAGTATAATCCAAAAGTAAATCAGCTTGAACTCCTGTATTATTAAAATATTTAATAGAGCTATTATTCAGCGCACTTCGACTCACTACATACAATTGATTTGAATTTTTGGCATAATGCTTTAGGGTGGTTCCAACTGTATAATTCCATTGGTCTTGCTCTGGAATGTTACTTAAAGAATATCGATTCCTTTTAATTGTTTTTTCATCAGTAACATTATCATTTACAGATTCATTCAAATTAAAATTATCAACAGCACCAATTAATAAAAAAGAAAGCACATTGTTATCAGACAAATTCGAATTTACGTTTACTTGAAAGTCGGTATAGGTTGGCAAAAAAGGTAACTTTAACACCTTAAACAAAAACTGTAAATAGGATTGACGCATAGAGGCGATAAACGTTGTGTTTTTTCCCAATGGACCATCCATCGTAATACCTGCATCAGAAGTTCCTAAAGTTAAGCGCGTATTTAAGCTATTTGGGTTTCCTTTTTTCTGGGTAAACTCTATAATAGAACTCAGGGCATTACCTCTATTCGATGGAAATGCACTTGTATAAAAGTCTACACTTCGAATCAAATCGGCATTGATCAATCCCACAGGACCGCCTGTTGCTCCTTGTGTTTGAAAATGATTAATCACGGGAACTTCAATCCCTTCTATATAAAATTTATTTTCCGAAGTAGCTCCACCTCGAATAATGATATCATTCCGAAACCCTGGATTAGAGGCTACACCTGGAAGCGACTGTATCACTTTTAATATATCTCTATTACCCCCTGGATTTTTCTCTATTTCAACAATTCCTAAAGTTTGATTTGACACTGGGCTTGTTACAGATTTTTTAAACAATCTGTTTTGAATGACCACCTCCTCCAATACAGAACTCGTTTCTGATAGCTCTATTTCTATAAAAGGTGATTTATCATTTGTGACTAAATAACTTTCTGATACTATTGTGGTGTACCCAATAAAGGAAGCTTGAATTTTAACATAGCCTAAAGGGGTGTTCTCTAAAGTAAACTCTCCTTTTTCATTGGTTGTAGCGCCCTTTTGTGTTCCAACAATTAAAACAGAAACATAAGGTAAGGCCTCCCTACTTTTACTATCTATTATTTTTCCTCTAATAGTTCCTTGAGCATAAGAGAAGATTGAACTCATACAGAAGAGAAAAAATACAATTCGCTTTGTCATTTTGTTTAGTTATTTTTAAGTAAAGTTAAACAATTTATTTGTCAGTTTAAAAAAAAACAGCTTACCTTAGGTAAACTGTTTAAATTTAGGTTGTGGTGAGAGAAGGATTCGAACCTTCGAAGCATAATGCAGCGGATTTACAGTCCGCCCTCGTTGGCCACTTGAGTATCTCACCAAAATTTCAAATAAAAAGCCTCTCATTAGAGAAGCTTTTTTGTAACTGGGCTAGGGCTTACTTCGTCTACGCTCAGCATAAACTTCTCGCCTGCAAACCTTTGAGCCTTTTTTACTAAATGCTTAGTAAAAATTAGTGACCGGGCTGGGGCTCACTTCATCTATGCTCAGCATAAACTTCTCGCCCTACAAACCTTTATGTCTTTTTTCACTAAATACTTAGTGAAAAATTAGTGACCGGGCTGGGGCTCGAACCCAGGACCCTCTCCTTAAAAGGGAGATGCTCTACCAACTGAGCTACCAGGTCATTTTTCTTTTGTCTTAGCGGCTGCAAATATAAAAGCAATATCTCTAAAAACAAACTTTTTTTTTAATTAGTTTCGTTTAAATATGCTTGCCTTACTTTCTTAAATAAATTGGAACTATACACAAAATTTACAACGGCTTCATTATCAGTTTTAAAGATCTCTTTATTACTCCCCTCCCAAGCTTTAATTCCATTTTTAAGGAATACTATTTTCTCTCCTATCTCCATCACAGAGTTCATATCATGGGTATTAATCACCGTAGTTATCTGATATTCTTCTGTAATTTCTTTAATTAAATTATCAATAATGATGGCTGTTTGCGGATCTAACCCCGAATTTGGTTCATCACAGAACAAGTATTTCGGATTCATGACAATAGCGCGTGCAATCGCAACTCTTTTTTGCATTCCACCAGAAAGCTCAGAAACATACTTTAAATTTGCCCCAACCAAATCGACCCTTTTTAATGCTACATTGGCTCTTTCTAACATATCCTTTTTAGACATTTTTGCAAACATCTTTAAAGGAAACATCACATTTTCTTCAACAGTCATAGAATCAAAAAGAGCACTGCCCTGAAAAACCATACCGATTTCTTGACGCAATTGTCTTTTTTGTTCTGTATTCATTTCTGTATTGACTCTCCCGTCAAAAACAATAGACCCTTTCTCTGGCACATGCAAACCGATCAACGATTTTAAAAAAACAGTTTTACCGGAACCACTCTGCCCGATAATTAAATTGGTCTTACCTGCCTCAAATGAAGTTGAAATTCCTTTTAAAACCTCTACCCCATTAAATCCTTTATATAGTCCCTTTACTTCTATCATTTATGTCAACATCATTTGGGTTAAAAAATAATTGGCAATAACTATTAATACTATGGTCCAAACCACCGATTGGGTGCTTGCCTTACCCACTTCCAATGAGCCTCCTTTCACATAATAACCGTGATACGAAGGAACTGTCGCAATTAAAAAAGCAAAGACCAAGGTCTTAATTATGGCATACTGAACCAAGAAAGGCTTAAAATCTGTTTGAATTCCTTCAATATAATCTACCCCAGAAAACAAACCAGAAAGATTTCCAGCAATCCAACCTCCTAAAATTCCTAAGATCATGGCCAAACTTATTAAAAAAGGATAAAAAAAGACCGTTGCTATAATTTTAGGTAAGACTAAATAATTTAAAGAATTAATCCCCATAACCTCCAAAGCATCTATTTGTTCTGTTACTCTCATGGTCCCAATACTCGAAGTTATATAGGAGCCGACCTTACCTGCCAAAATAATAGAACAGAAAGTTGGTGCAAACTCTAAAATAATAGATCGCTTCGCTGCAAAACCAATGAGGGTTTTTGGAATTAATGGGTTCTCTAAGTTCAAGGCCGTCTGCATGGCAATAACTCCTCCAATAAAAAAAGAAATAAACATAATAATGCCTAGTGATTTCACACCCAACTCTTCCAATTCTCTGGAGAGTGCTTCTCTAAATACCCGAGCCTTTTGAGGCTTGGTAAAAACTTGACGAAGCATCATAAAATATTTACCGATATGCTCTAAATAATTCATCAAAAAAGTTTGTTTCTGCTAAAGTATTAAAATATCATTAACTGTGCGTAAAATTGTCCGATTCCTTGATTAAAATATTTATTTTTGAATTCAAATACTTGAAATCATGAAAAAAATTCAATTCTTACTTCTTTTCACCTTAACAACGATATTTAGCTATGGGCAGCAACAAAAAAGCAATCAAAAACCTAAATTAGTTGTAGGTATTGTAATTGATCAGATGCGTTATGATTATTTAACTCGATTTGCCGAGAAATATGGAAAAGATGGGTTTCAACGAATTTTAAAAGAGGGATTTTCTTTAGAAAACGCACATTACAACTATGTCCCAACTTATACTGCTGTGGGTCATACATCAATTTACACAGGAACGACTCCCGACCACCACGGAATTATTGGTAACAATTGGTACGATAAATTTTTAAAAAAGAGTATTTATTGTGTCGATGATAATAGGTTTACAACGGTGGGTAATATGGGTACGGGCGGAAAAAAATCACCTTATAGAATGCAAAGCACCACGATTACAGACCAACTTAAACTGGCACAGAACATGCATGGTAAAACTATTGGAATCGCAATTAAAGACCGATCTTCAATTTTACCTGCAGGACATACTGCTAATGCTGCTTATTGGTTTGATGGAAACACGGAGGGAAAATGGATTAGCTCTAGTTACTATATGGATGTACTGCCTAGTTGGGTGGCTAAATTTAATGCAAACAACAAGGCCAAAAACTATCTAAAAGAGCCTTGGACTACTTTATATGACATAAACACCTATACAGAGAGCATTGCAGATGACAATATTTATGAAGGAACTTTTCAAGGAAAAGAAAAACCAACTTTTCCATATGATATCGCTAGCTTAAAATCAAAAAATGGCAATTATGAACTTTTAAAAATGATTCCTGCTGGAAATAGTTTAACAAAAGATTTTGCTAAAGCAGCAATCAAAGGAGAAAAATTAGGAAAATCAAATTACACTGATTTCTTAGCAATTAGCTTTTCATCTACAGATTATGTTGGCCATCAATTTGGGGTTGCCTCTAAAGAAATACAGGACACCTATATTCGTTTAGACAAAGACTTAGCAGATTTATTTAAATTCTTAGATGAAGAAGTCGGAAAAGATCAATACACCTTGTTTTTAACCGCTGATCATGCCGCGGTTCAGGTACCTGCCTATTTGCAATCCCTAAAAATACCAGCCAACTATATAAATTCTAACGAATTAAAAGCCTATGTAAATCAAATCACCTTGAGGTATTTTAAATCGGATCAATTGATAGAAAACATCTCTAACTTTCAAATATTTTTAAATAAAAAAGAAATCGAGGCTTTAAATTTAGACCACCAGGTAGTTGCACAAAAAATAGCAGACGAAATTATCAACTATGAAACAATTTACAAAGCTGTTACGGCAAAAACTATGCAAACAACAACTTTCACTGATGGTATTTTACATAAAATGCAAAAAGGATATAATCAGAAATTTTCTGGAGATGTAATTCTTGCACCAAACTTTGCAACCATTAGCAGCAATTCTAGAAAAGGTACAACGCATGGATCGGGCTACAGTTATGACACTCATGTCCCAATTATTTTTTACGGAAAAGGAATAAAGTCTGGGTTTTCAAGAAAACAATACAACATTGTAGATATCGCGCCGACACTTGCCAATTTATTACAGGTAGCGTTTCCAAATGGGACCAATGGAGTTATTATTGAGGAAGTATTTAGATAAGAAACTTATTATTTGTAGAACCCTTTATGATTAAAGTGGGATTGGTCTTGATGCTTTTTAATCGCTTTTCTAGACAAAATAATTGCAATCACCAAAGAAGCAAAGGCCCCGAAAGAAAGTCCTGGTATAAAGTTTACAAACAAGAAAAAATCATAGGCTCCATGAAATAAAACTGCCATTAAAAGCCCAGTTAAATTTAATTGGGCTTTTTTATTTGAAAACTTGGCAAGCCCCATAAAGTAGCCCATTAAAATTCCAAAAGTAGCATGCGCAGGAACCGCTGTAAATGCTCTTAATAAACCATTGCCAAAACCAAATTGAAATACATAAAGTATATTCTCTAAGGCAGCAAAACCCATAGAGACCATAACCGCATAAACGATTCCGTCAAAAGGTTCATTAAATTCTGGATTTCGTTGTGCAACATAACGCACAATTAGATACTTTGACAATTCTTCAACCAAAGCCACAATTACAAAGGCTTTGATAAACTGTTGAACAACACTTAATGGATCTGTAACAGAAAAAAACAATTTCCCAACAGTACTCAAAATAAACGTGAGCACAATACTAGCAGATGCTCCAAGACCAAAATTGATGAGCAATAATTTAATCGGTTCTCTTTCATATTTATCTTTGGCATAAATATAAACCATAATTATCAAGGCTGGAGCTAAGGCTAAAAGTAATAAATTCATAATTAAATGTTGGATTCTTGGGGTAAGAAAACTTCTGCCATCATGCAACGAGCACTACCTCCTCCACAAGTTTCAATTGTCTCCAAGCTACTGTGAATAATCTTACAATGCGCTTCAATTTTTTGAATTTGTCCTGCATTTAATGAGTGATAGGCTGCGCTACTCATGACTAAAAATAATTCGTCATTTGTGCCTCGAACTTGCAACATGTTTCCAGCAAATTGATGCATTTGAGCTTCAGAAATTAAAATTACCTCTTTGCCATCCTCTTTGAATTGTTTTACTAGGCTTTTTCGTTCCTTTTTATCATCGATGGTATCCAAACAAATTACTACAAAAGTTTCAGCGACACACATCATTACATTGGTATGATAGATCTCTTCTCTACTTCCATCCACTGATTGAAAGGCTCTGAATACAACTGGAGTATATTCAAAGTCTTCGCAAAACTCTATAAATAAATCTTCATCCGCCCTTGGAGATAAAGCACAATAGGCCTTTCTGTTTTTACGATCCAAGATCATACTCCCGGTCCCTTCTAAAAAGACCCCCTCATGTTCAGCTTCCGAATAATCAACAATATGATCTATAACAAACCCTCGTTTTTCTAATTCATCGAGTATATCTTCTCTTCGTTCTAAACGTCTATTTTCAGCGAACATCGGATACAAAGCTACCGTGCCATCTTCATGAAAAGAAATCCAATTATTTGGAAAAATAGAGTCTGGGGTATCAAATTCATCTGTGTCAGACACTGTGATAACATGAACTCCAAAAGACTTTAATATGTTGACATACTGATCAAATTCTTGTTGGGCTTTTAAGTTGATTTCGGCATTTTTTATATTCAAATCTTCTTGAAAATAATTATTGACAGCCGTTTGTTCATTCATCCTAAATCCAATAGGACGAATCATCAAGATGGTATTCGTAATTTGTTGCATTAAAGACTTTTTCAGAAGGTAAAATTACATCATTTTTTTATTGATTCATGATAGCACTATAAATATTTTTGGATCCCATTCTTTTTTTAATAAATTGAAATAAGGTATTATTAGATGAAAGCACTCCCATTGATATCTAAATTAAAGCTTAAAAAACCTTTAATTCTTACCACTATGAAGTCTAAAATAGTTTTTATTTTTATCTTTTTTATTT
>Ga0070748_1000301_pt1 | contig 24853 bp, 22 predicted proteins | sample VirMetDEL_Nov_12_FD_77015 | JGI IMG/M metagenome (GOLD analysis project Ga0070748, IMG submission 77015) | Aqueous microbial communities from the Delaware River and Bay under freshwater to marine salinity gradient to study organic matter... | ecosystem: Environmental > Aquatic > Marine > Coastal... | reverse complement strand
GATAGCGCCCAGATCATAGTGTTTTAGTGCATCATTTAGTAGTGCTTGATGAATATTGTGATCATTAGTTTGCGCCTGCCAAGGCAGTTTTCCTTCACGTAAAAATACCAGTAATTGCTCTAAACGAGCGAATGATTGTTTTTTCTCAGACTCCGGCTCACGGGAGGCGCCAACAATATAGAGTTGCGGCCCTATCTCAACCGCTAAGTGTTGCTCCAGTGCCGTTACGAATGCCTCCTTATAGTTTCCACCCGAAATATCACCTAACTGCAGCGTCACTTGCTCTAATCGTAGGGGTTGATCTGAATACACAAGGTCTGACAACAAGCGATCTAACTCAGTCATCAACTCTTCCGCAATCCATCGCTGCAACTCGGCGTGAAATTTTCGCGCGGCTCGTTTGGTTGTGAATGTAAGGTCAATAATGACCTCATCAATTTGATGGGCTGTATTCATCTTAAATCCAATAGTCCCTGCTCGACGGCAGTGAGCCGAGCAAGGAAATCAAATTTTGTGCGGCTTCATCAAGAGCTTGGTACGCAGTGGAGCTAGACTCGTGCTGTGATAGCCTCTGGTTAGCAATTTCATTTTTCCCATTTTTTGCCGCAGCATTTAACTGCTCTGAAGTCTCCACTAAGGTTACGGCGCTCAAGTGGCTCAACCACCGTTGATATTTATTTTCAAAATTTTCCATAGCTTTAAGATCAAGCCAATAAAAATTAGGCAATATCTGTGCAGGCAGTTGATAGCTAATCATTTTTTGGGCGTATTGTTGAAACATAGGATTATTAAAACGCGCACTCCAGTTTGGAAAAACAATACTGACTTGGCTATCAAAAAAATCGTCTGGTGCAGAAATATGATTACTTACACGTCGCCGTAACAATAGATGCTCAACAATAAAGAACCCTTCAGAGTCTTCATTGAGGTCAGTGATTATTTTTTTAAATTTATGCGCGTATAGGACTGCCTGGTCCGCATCAGAAAATTTATTGAGGAAAATGCGCTGACTATCTTCGGATAAACGTAGGTAGACACTAAAATGGCTATTGTCAGCAACAAGACGATAAGAATCTAAATTTGTACCCTGCACCAGTAGCTGCGGACTAATACTCAGGGCCTTTTTACTCTGATAGCGCCAGTGTTCTAGCTTCTTAGCTGCGAAGGCACTTAAGGGTGGGATCATTATTTCAGGTGCAGATTGTGACTGCACATCTACCTCAATCAACTTTTTATCATCAGCCCAGTTGATATTGCGCTCGACAAAGATATTCGTCAGTGACCCATGACGCGAATAGTTTTTAATCCCGAGTAAAATCGCTAGTTTTTTATGTAAACTACTGGCGTTATGTGTATCCCAATAGTGCCGCTGCACATTGAAACTTGCACTGCGCCGCGCACTTAACTCAGCGATATGGCGCAGCAAGTTAATTTTATTATCTATAGTCCAATAGCCAGGCGCATCTTGATGGTAATAATTAAAACTCAACAATCCCTCTTGCGAAAATTCCTCACCATAAAGTGCAAGCAAGCTATCAAGCGCTCTATTTTTACGACTAAGCGCATTGTCGTAACGCGCCTGTACTGCTTGAACATCATGCTGAGTTAACCCTTTTTGGGGATACAGGGCTTCAAGCTGTGGGATATTATGGTTATCAAGATATTCCGAAAAATAACTGTGCTCTGTTTGAGAGTTAAGCGAAAATAAACTCTGCAACTGCTGCAACAATTGCGAATAATTTGCCATTAACTGCTCAAAGGGATAAAGATACGCCTTAAGCTGCGCAGCCTGAGCTTTTCGCTCGATGTCAGCTCCACTAGGTACACCTGCCGCACCGATGCCATATACTTGAGGAAACTGATGTTGAATCGAGTAGTAGTCTAAATCTTGCTTGGGGCTGGCTTGAGGTAACTGATAAAAATTACTCGCATTAACCTTGTTAGTGCGAAATGCCCTATATTCAAACTCTAGTTTTTGCAAATGTCGCAGTGAATCTTTAAGAAATTTTTCGCGGTGTTTTTCATTATATTTCACCAATAGCTCAGTATCGATAATAGTACTTGCGGTAAATTCTATAGCTACAACAGGCTCACTTGCCTGAGGATATTTTAAATGAAAACTATTGGAGCGGAGCAAATCGTCAGTAAGAGCATTACCCTCTGCATCGACCAACTGCAATGCGTGTACTTTTTTAACACCAACTATAGCGGTAACTAGGCTATTCAACTCTTCTAGCGCACGCGCTGTATTGCTGCTGATAAAGCTGCTATCGTCTATCACACCATGTTCAGTAAGTGGTCCCGTAAAAATATCTGCTAGCGCATGCCCTTGTGCAGCGACTGCTTCATATCGGCTGAGGGTAATATCAGAAGAAATTTTTCGTGCAGCTTGGAAAAAAATATCGGCATAAATTTCAGCGCTTGTGCGACTGCCATCGGTTTCCACTGTACCGGTAAGGTAACAGCTAAGGCTTTCCTCTATATCCAACGCTATAACATCTTCGCCTAGATTACGCTGCTGTGCGTAAAGGCTCATAACGCTCTGACAAATCACATGTCTTTGTTCGTGACTCAGGGGCGCACCCGTCAGTGGCTCAAGCAGTTTTATCAATACTTTATAACAACCACCTAAGCCGCCTGTCGATTGTTTATTAAGCGGTATAAACTCAATGCGTTCGAGCTCAGGAATTTGATCGAGCAATACCTTGCAATAATCATGTGGCGTTACCGCGGCAGAAGGAAATGCTTCGTGCGGTTTAAGTAGCGCTACATCACTGTAATTAATCTGCCCTTTTTCATTTGCAAGAAAATCCGCAACCGGCGCACCGGTTTGATACGCAAGCTCGGTTAAACCAAAACACAACACCTCGAGAATGGTGACGCCAGGATCATGAAGATTGTAGTCAGTCCAAATTTTTCCTGCCAGCGCTTGGGCAGATGCTATTCCCTGACGGCGCAGCGCAGCAAAATCCAATTCATCGGGATCTTGTTCATGGCGAGCAATAGTATCTGAACCTGTCACGAGCTTGCGTCCTTGCTTTGACAGTTTATATCTGCCACATGGACTTGGTCGACAGATGAACGATTAGTATTTTTTTGCTCTGCAGTATTCATTTGCTGAGACAGCTCTTGATGTAAATGAGCAAGCAGCGGCTGTACGCGATTGTAGGCCAGAAAGCCTAGCGCCATTACACAACACTGAAATTCTGTAGGGCTCAACTGAAATAATTTTCGCTCGTCTGCATACGCGTCTTTTTGCGTACAACCATCCCGGGCTGAGTTCTTCAATCCAGCGTCATAGAATTGTTGTGCTTGGTGATTCAAACGGCCAATCAATTCAAAAACTGATTTAAAGGGTTGCTCGACTAAAGCTTCTAGTAGCAAGCGGCTTTCGCTCAAGCTGAGCGAAATGTTTAATAGTGACAAAGCGTGATTGTTGGAATTCATAACATCACTCGTCGCGGGTAATATTATTAAGCATTAAAGGGTCAAACCAGAGGCGGCTCAAATGATAATTTATGCCTATGCCCTCACCATATGCACAAAGCGAGCGAATTTGTAATTTATAGTGAAAGCCACCTAATTCAGCCACGGCAACCCAACGCAACTCAATGCGATTGCATTTTGCGCCGTAATACGCTTGTTGCTCTTTAATACTACCGGTGCCATTAAACGTATTTAATGCAATTGCATGGAGCAGCGCATACTTGCCATCTGCATCCTGCCCGCCCACACCAGCCACAACTTCCAGAGCCTCGCAGCCCGTAAGTGCTGGTGTTATATCCCACCAATTACCATCTGCTGGTGCATTAAATTCACCGGGCTTACCCATACGCCCTGTTGCGGCCACGGTGCCCTCAACATCTAAAGTGGCCTGTGGTATTTCTTTATTGATACCTACAGCAACCTTCGCAATAGTTTGGCTACCCTGCTGTTCGGTATAGCTGCGCAAGCTAAGTACACGCGGTGTTTCGGGTGTACCGAAATGCAATTTATTATCGCCTAGGCCTAATTCCATAAACCACTGAGGGCTATCCACGGCAATATTTTCATAAAAACTAAGTAGCCGCCCAGAGCCCATCAACTGCGACACTTTTAGGCCATCATCACTAGACTTATCAAAACCTTCTTCCAATATATTGACCATTGAGTCAATCAAATTAGCAAAGTCCTGTTCGGCGGGCATTCTGCCGCGCTTAAATTTATCTTTGAGCGCTCTTCGATCTAATTTTTCCATATGGGTGCCTGTAGGACGCCTTAGGGTTATTCAGCTGCAGCGCATGCGCATGCTAGATTCAAAAAAAATTTACGAAATAATAAAATTACTGCCAATTTCTAACTCATCATAGCCAGTAACTTCGGCTAAAATTTGGGTTCTATCATCGAGTGTTTGTAAATAGTGGTGTGCTAAAGGTACTGCTGTGCTCCACAAATACGTCGGTATGAAAGAACCGCTGCGCGCCGACGTACCAGCCTGATCCGCGGTATCGTCAAGTGCAAACAGATTTTCCGCGCTAGGTGCAATGCGTAGCACCGAAAAATCAGTTGCATGGTCAATGTAATCGAGATTATGAAGGAACGATTTTATTTCTTGCTCACTTATATTCCAGCCAAAATGAACACGATTACCGCGGCTATGCCAAGGGGAAATAAACTCGCATAATTCTTGGTTGAGACGATTTAAACTGGCGCCCCGCTGGTAGCCCTTTTTAAAGTGCACAGCACAGCGAACCTGTACCTCTTCGTAGACGGGGTTCTCTACTGAAATATGAGCAAAAGCAGGGGCGAGCGCACGCACAAACTCACCGATCTGCTCAATCAAAAAACCATCAAAATGAGGCTTGTAGTCGGCTGCCGTGACACGATGTAAATAGGGAACCGGAATAATTAACAAATGCCCAGCACTTAATACATTGCCCACTTTGCTACGCAAATTGGCAAAGCATTTTACCTTATACACCTGAGGAAACTGCTGAAGAATCAGCATTTCATAATCCATGGGTGTAAGGGCTCGCTGTTTATGACGTAGACGCTCGCTTACACGGCTGCGCAAATGCGCTGCCGTTTCAGCCGGCACACCACCAAATGAGCTGCACACCTGCGTAACCGCAGCAATACCGGGAATGGATTCACGACTACGCTTAATGGAATCAGGTTTTAACACCATAGCCTGTGTTGCCACAGGATGATTACCTGCCGACCAAGTTGCCTTGAGCGCTTGCGCATATACCGTGTAAATATGGCTAAAATTTTTCAACTGGTGTTGCGCACTTATTTTTATCCAAAGCAGGCCAGGGCTCAGGCGTGTATTAGCAGTAGTTATAGCTTTCGGTAGACGTAAATTAACAATCCCAGAAATTTTAAAACTCTGTGTCGAGTCACTCTGGATATGTGTTGCGGGCAGGGGCCGCCATTGATTCTCAACTAAATATGACCAATCTAATCCACTCGTTGTAAGCTCCTCAACTAAGGCCGTAGATTTTTCCTGATTGACATCAATCGATACTGCGCCTTCCTCATACTTTGTACTCATAGGTAGCGAATTATTATGCAGATGAAAAAATAGATTTACTTGTTCTGCATCACTTGCCTTAATACCTATAATAAAATTACCTGGGCTATTGTATTGCGGCAGTAAATGAATCTTAGGGTGTCGCAGCGGTGATATAGTTTCCCAGCCCAGTGGGTGAAGATGAATAAATTGATCGCGTATTTTAGGGTTACTGAGTTTATCGGGCTCATTTAAATTCACCACAGATACCGCAGTATAATTTAAACGAATACTGGCTATCTCTGGTGTATAAGGCGGGTTGGGTAGCGGTCGAGCAATTTGCTCATGCTTAACCCGCGCATTATACGTAAGTGTAGCCGCCAAAAGTTGGGCATACTCACGCTGACCAAATCCACCGAGCGGGGCCTGCAAAGTAAATTTAAATAATCCATTTTTAGTCTGAGGCGTGTAACTAAAAATACCGCTGTGGGTAATAGCCTCTTGCGGTTTAACATAGTTGATAATGCTGTGAGCACTTAACTGTTGCTGATCTCTTAAACGCTCAGTACCCTGCACCATATGGCTACTAAACAATGGTTGCAATTTCTGTGTTGCCGAAGTTTTAGGCTGCCAACGGCCATCAACGAGTACGCTGGTACTCACCATAAACTGACTGCTATTTTTTATGTTGTGATAGCCCTGATACCAACGGGTAAAGCCACCGGGCGCTGTCGGTAAGCCACTCCATTCAATATCAAGGTTCATACGCGTTAATTGTTTATTGCATAACTCTTCAGCGCCTACAATAAAGTAGGAACCTACATCTGCCAGCGGTCCAAAGGGTGCAAAAGGCGCAAGCGCCGACAGTTGGCCAATATTGTTATGTAACAATAAATCTTGGTAACCTTCCACCTCCACCTCTAAGCGAATTTCACGCAACACCAAATGCTTGAGTAAATCGTAGGGGTACTGCACATAATTGTCTTTCAACAATACACGTAACACAGCGACATCTGTATCTAAATTATCACCATGCACACTAGCATCGTAGGCACTTATTGCTGGCGCATCTGCAGCCAAATAGAAGCTGATTCGCAGGCAGTTAGGTTTGATATCGACATCTAACGCATTATAGGCAGGCTTATATTCATCTATGTCATACCAGCCTTTGTTGGTCGTTACACTTAGCGAAAACATATCGCCAAAGTAACTAAAAAACTTGGCTTTTTCGTTGCTTTTCCCCCGCGAGTTACCGGGCAAGTCGCGCAGTATACGCTTTAGTCGACTCCAGCTAACATTGGGAATATCTTGGAATACTAAATTGAGCGTGACCTTACGCGTACCTTCGCGCAATAGAAGTATTTTATTCGCAAGTGCAAAACCCAAGCGCGCGGATACAGCACTTGAAGCAGCATGAGTGTCGCGCTCACAGCCAAACAATGGTTTATGCGTGAGCTGGTTACGCACCTTAAAATCTGCGTCAGGTACCGCTGTTATGGTATCCAGCCAACAGCCATCGGCGAGTAGCTTTATGTCACCCTCGCTCTTTGTATTATTATTTATAGCTACATTATTAATTAAGGCTGAGCGCGGAAAATAAAGACTGTGAATTTGCACAACCTGAGCATCATTGATTTCGGTGTCGCTATCCGCGCTATAAACAATATCCCTACTCTGCGCATCCAATCCAGCTACAAACTCTGCGCCTTTTGGAATATTGAGCGTTTGTTCCTGCTGACTGGGATGAACAATAAGATAGACACTGTCAGGGATTAATGGGCGCGATTTAACCTGCAGGACTTCAGTAAAATAGAAATCGAAAAAATTTAATGTAAAGCGGTTAAGCTTGGCTTGTAATTTTTGATAGAGTTCAACAAACACTGCACGCAACGCCACCGCAGGATCATGAAATTGGCACTGCATAGATTCAGGTAAGTATCTTTTGCACTCGCGCTGCAATAAATCAATAGCCTTGAGTAGCGATACTTGCAGCGCATCCATATCAAGCTCGTCATCCACACTCAGAGTATTACTGAGCTGCTCTTCGGCACCGGCTACAAGCCACTGAGAAAACTGCAAAGAAACTATGGGCGATTGCTCAGGAGCGGGAGGTAGCCGGTGTAAAAGTGTACGAATATCACTACGCAAGCCACTCAATAAACTTTCAAGCATTTTATAAATTTGTTCGCCGGCATTGCTCTGCGGCTGGTACAGCAGTCTCAACCATTCATCTAACTTGCGCACCAATGCAATGAGATTAGCCCCCACTGTTTGATGACTAAGCTTTAGTTCAATTTGCTCATGCAGTTGCCGTCTAAAGTCTCGTTCTAGTGCTGTCAAATCTAAAGCGAGTATATTCGCCATGACCATTAGCTCATTCTGACTAAAAAACAAGTGCTGCTCTTGATTATCAAGACCTGCACCTTGCGCACTTACCAAGCCGGCATAGTCTTGCAATAAACAGAGCAGTTGTTCAAAGCGCAATTCATCAATATTAAAATAGCCAGATTCAAGCGCAGGCAACTGCCGACGCTCTTGGCTTAAACCATCCCTAACATGAATGCGCAGGGACGCAGCGGCATCAGTCACCGACACGATGTTCATGACCACTGCCATAGGCAGATAAAGATTTAGCGCGCAACATTTGTGGCTTCATTAAAGTAAAAGGGATATACGAGGTTGTAGCGATTATTGGTGGCACGCACACGATACGAAATATTGATACTTAATTTTCCTTCCAGTGCATCCATATCTTTAATGGATATATTCTCTACTGTTATCCGCGGCTCAAAAAATAAAATAGCTCGACGAACAACATTCATGATAATGGTGATAGTACTTTCATCAATCGAATCGAACACGTGCAACTTAAGACCGCAACCATAAGTGGGTTGCATAACGCGCTCGCCAGGTGCCGTCGCGAGTAAAATTCTGAGGCTCTCCTCTATGTCCTGCTCGGCTCGCACCAGCTCTGCACCTTGGGTATTAAAGCGTGGAGGAAAAGCCCAGCCAGTTCCAAGAAATGATTTATCACTGCTCATCGTTTTTATTAACCACCAATGATCACTGTGGGAAGTCCAAGCACGATATTACCGCCATGAGCCGTGGTATCGCCCATGCGCGCGGCAGGCTTTTTGTTAATCATGACAGTCGCAGAACCCTTAGCAATAGTATCTGGCGGTCCGACACAGACGCACATATCACCGACCACTGCTGCGGGCAAGCTGCCGATCAAAACCGTCGCCACACAAGGCCCACTAATTGGTCCACCTACATGAGGGACTATCCCAGTCACCATAGGACAAACATGCATATCGGTAATCCGTGCTGCGGGTGGCATAATTAAGATCTCCCCATTAATTAATCAGCACCATAGCGCCTTTTATGGTGGTATTGCCTGATGCAGATACTTCCGCAGTAGCATTACCCTTAGCGGTAAAACCTACGTTGGCGGTGTGTGAAATATTAAGGCCCGATGCTTTCACATCGGCCTTGCTGGTGATTTCTACATTGCCAACGGCTTCGAGGGAAATTTTTCCCTTAGCGCTGATACTAATGTCTTTAGGGCTATCGAGACTAATACCACTCGTAGTTAACTCAACCTTATTGTTGGTTTGGTCTTGCAATAGAATCGATTTTCCTTCATCGCTAATCACAACTTTATTATTGGCTGGTGTGATGAGGGTGATGATTTTTTTATCATCATCGTATTCCATTTTTAATTTACTGCGCGTCACTATGGCTTTAATGAAATTATCAGCGGTGAGCTCATAGGGTGGCTTGTGCTTGCTGCTATAGAGGCTACCTAAAATTACTGGGTGGGAAGGATCATCATTCAAAAACCCCAAAATCACCTCATCACCAATCTCCGGAATAAAAAAACTGCCAAAGCCATTAGAGCCATAGAAATTGCCCAGGCGCGCCCAGACACCATCAGTTTCAGCCTGCATAATGGGAATGGATACCTGCACCTTATATTGTGCCTCTGGATCAGCATCTAATTTTTTTACGATACCAATATGCAAACCATTTATACCCGCATTCATCCCACTCGTGAGCGGCGCTTCTAGCGCGTGGGCTTCCGTAAACCAACTCGCTGCAAGGCCAAATTCAACCGTGGTTATCCAGTTGCCATCTTGCGCACGGTGCATCACGCTACTAACAAAAACATTGCCATTAAATCGATCACCTACAGCATTTAGCGTAATTAGATCACCGGGCTTAACCAGCGCACTACCCTGAAAGCTCACGCGACCGCGAATGCGCGAAAGTTCAGACTTGGTTTGTTGCGCCTTAGCCCAAGCGGTCAGGCTGCCATTAACAAGAGGAACATCACTTTGCAATTGCAATTTATTCAACGCCAGTACATTTGCCAAAGTGGCGCCGGTAATATTGCCTTGTTTAGTGAGTGCAGCAGATGCAGCATTTTGCTGGGTTATTGCAAGCGTTGCCAAGTCCCAACTACTGGCCTCAACACTTGTGTATTGATTGCGCGCATCTAGCTCGGCCTCGAAGCTGAGCATGTCATTGCCATAGGTAAGCGCTAACACCGGCGCACTCGCACCATCTGGAGCCTTGACGTTTACTTTGCCCGCATCCAAAGTCACTAAGAGGCCATTTACTTCGGCGCGCGCCAACATAAAATCCCAATCGCTCGCATAATATTGCACCAACTCTTTATGCTGGACCGTGGTGACGTCAACCGTGGCAGTAAGCCCTGGGTAATCGTCTATGAGCTGGCGAATAATATCGCTGTCTTTCATATCAATAAAATTGGCATTTTTACGCCCACGCGTCATGGCCAAGGCTTTATCTTTGCACTCTATAATTAAACGCGCATCATTCACTCCGTCAATGGTAATTGCGTGCTTAATAATAATGCCAGTAAAAATATCTTTTAGCTGCTCGCTATAACCTAGTTGAATTTTTATTTCAGTACCTGGCACAAATGCATCAGCATCGCTGTGGGGAAAACTTGCAGCAGGCATATCGCCATCACTAAACACCAGTTTTGCCGTGGCAATACGATTAATACTATGAGTAATTTCCAGCGAAACAACTTCAATGGTATTGGCTATAGCCACACCATTTGCCATTACCACAAAACTAAGTATGCCATCACTATCGAGCAGAGGAGATCCGGCCATAGGGCTACACCAAGGGCGGGAAGCGCAACACTTGCCCGGGCTGTAAATTGCGAAATTGCCTTAAATTATTTAAACGTGCCACAGCCAAATAATGCGAGCTATCCTGATAAATCTGAAAGCACAACATAGGCAGTGTGTCACCCGCCTTAACTGCAACAAGATGCGTCAAGTCTGGCGATTGCTGGGCAACTTCCTGATAGGTTTCTTCAGTACTTTTATATTCAAAAAAGGTAAGAGATAATTTTGCGCGCAGCGGTTCGCCGCTCGGCTTGAAGAGAGTGTAATCTATATTGAGCGAATCTAAACGCGCCTGTATTAACAGAGTCCCCCAAGATACCTCAACAACAGGCGGCTCATGGCCGCTACCCTTATAGTCATAGGCAACTTTGCGCAACAGTGCGATCTGATCTTTTACTGCTTTACCGCCATTGTCCACTACACCGGTGCCATCGAGAATCAGCTCTTTAAATTCAACCTTATCGGGCTTGGCGCGCGAGAATTTTTTTTCAATACCAGCGCCCATAGCTTTTTTATCAGGCTTCGAATATTCAATCGATGAACTGTATTTATAACCGGAGGGATTAATCATGGCTTCAAAAGGTGTTTCACCTTTATTAACCTTCGCCACGCCTTTCTTTACATCGCAAGGTGAAATTTTAAGTTTTGTTTTAGTGCCGTTAGTCATTTTTTAGCGCTGCCCCCTGTCCCTGAACGACTCACTGATTAAACGACGGCATTCATCCAGCACTTCTTTTTTAATAGAGGCAATTGTTTGTACACTAGAATCTTCTGTGTCGTCATCCCCATCATCAGAGATGCTCGACTTAATAACTAACTGTTTAATTTCTATTGCCATAACAGACGCTGCAGTTGTACGCCAAGCGCACAGAATTTAAAGTTTACGAGTGGAGTAGGTGTAACTTAATACGATTTTTTCAATAGCAATTTCGTTCTTTGTAGAATTAAAGCCTTCCACATCCCATTTAATCGGAAATGCCGCAACGAAATTCCAAGAGCGCACAGGGTTATTTTCTTCATCTAATAAATTAACCGTAATATCCTTGGGGACTATAGCCGCGGAAAAATCACTCTCTAACACTGACTTACACCAAGTAACTAATTGCGAAGAAAGAGGTGCAATACCACGCTTTAATTCGAGATTGCCGCGTTTAATGCCCTTAGGCAATTTATGCACAAATCTATTTTCGCCACCTTCAACCACATCCTCGGTAGATATTTCACTGGTAATACCCGACACTTCCTGAAAGGAAGTGTCGTTGGTTGTATCGCCAAATGATACCGAGAAAGAAAATGCGACAGGCATATTCATCGACGATTACTCTGCAAACGCTTAGCGTTCACCGAGTTTCTTTTTAGAATCGCCACTCGAAATGGTAAGACCTTCGTGAACAATTTCAATCGTTTCAATCGCCACCTCATTACCTTCGGCTTTTAAGTCCGTAGAGGTAATCTTAGTAGGCCAAGCATTTTGCAGCACCCAAACCATTGTCGCCGTACCCTCTTCATCGAGCAGGCTAATAGTTACCGGTACACGCTCGATACTATTCATTTTAATTTGCGACAACCATTCCCAGAACTTATTGTCGCCTTTAAAGACACCTTTTTTCATGGTGACGTTGCTGTACTTCACCATACCTGGCATTTTAATTACCGAGAATTGTTTGCTGTCACCCGCACGATATTTAATCTCTTCAGACTGAATATCCAAACCACTCACTTCTTGAAATGACATTTTGGTTTGATTCCACTCAACCTGAAAGTGAAACTTAGGAAGAGGCCATATATTCGCTGACTGTGCTGCGCCGTTTTCATCTGCCATAACTTGTACCTACTATGCAAAAATTTTACGAATTATTTGAACGCAATAATGAAACTGTAGTAATCACTATTACGTCTAATTTAGTTAGCAAACTGAAAAAGCCGTTGAGCAAAAGGCTTTTTCAAATTTCACTCTTAAGATTTTTGTAGCTGTTGCTGAAAGGTGATTTCAATAAATTCAGCTGGGCGACTGAGCGCCACCAGCACAGTTACGCGCAGAATACCTTCAAGAATATCTTCTGCAGTCATGGTTTGACCTAAACCAACATGTACGCTGAAAGCATCACCAGGATTTGCACCCGCCAAACCACCGCGCTTCCAGATATTAGTCAAGAAGTTAGTGATCATACTTTCAATGTTAATCCAGGTACTCGATACGTTCGGCTCAAACACATAAGCTTTAGTCGCCAACTTTATCGACTCTTCAAGCATAATCATGGTGCGACGGACATTCACATAGCGCCAGTCAAGACTATTGCCATCCAGGGTACGCGCGCCCCACACTAAAGTACCTTCACCAATAAAAGTGCGAATTGCATTGATTGATTTACCCGCCGTATTTACGTTTAAATCTTCTTGTTCTTCGTGCGTAATATTAACCGTAGGCGATGAGACCGCACTCAGGCTAACGTTTGCTGGCGCTTTCCATACACCACGGGTGTTATCCACCATGGTATACACTCCCGCCATGGCAGCACTCGGTGGCAGTAGATTCAGCTTATTTTGAATGCCGGCAAGCACCTTGGTGTAGAGAGGACAAACAGCACTGAGGGTCTTGTGCAATTCATTGTTGGTTGCATTGCTCGCATTCGCACTTGTGCTCAACTTATTAATTTCAGCGACGATGCTTTCTTGTTTCTTTAGAGACACACCGCTTTCACGAACTTCTAACGTCAATAAACTCACGAGTGCAGCAAGACTGTCACTATGAATATTGCGGAAAGACACTTCGGTAATAGGCACAACTGAAGTGTTTAGCCAAGGATAATAGGTCGCGCCATACGCAGGGAAATTAGACGCCAGCTGATCACGGAAAATATCAATACATTCATTGTCGCGATTATCGCGGTAGCCAGCAAACACATCCAAAATCGCAAAGCGATTTTTCATGTCGTAACCACAATGACTGATCATTGCTTGTTGCAACTTGAAGCAATCCGCTTGTGGAAGTGAAACCGCATCGGGAACCACAATCATGGTTGGCTCTTGTTCTTTTTTCAGCAGTTCAAGCGCGCCAGATAATTCGCCCTCTTTAAGGCCATCGCTGTAATTTCCGACTGACACTATGTAGCAAGCACCACCGCCATTTTGGAAGAACATCGCGATACTGCGGAACAATAAGAAATAGCTACCGTCTAGATCTAGGTAATACTTATCATTTTTTCCTACAGAGAAATCTTCTTCGTGCGTAGCAAAAGGATCACTACTTTCATCTTTTGCTGCAATTTGCATCGCAGCCGTACGCGCCGCATTAATAGCGTCGACGACTTTTATTTCTTCTTCACTGGCACCTGCATCCGCGGTGACAGCCACTGCCTCAGGCGCTGCAGCACCTTTGCGCACCACATTAAAAACAGCTGGCGGCGGGCCGCCAAAATAACCGATGAACTCCGCCATAGACGATATACGCCAAGGTTTGTTCAGCAGTGTTTTGCCTTTGTTGTCGGCAAATTCGGTGTAGCCTATAAAGGCGGGAACTGCAGTTGCAACTTCGACTACAGAGTTGGGAAAAGCATCTTTCTCGACGATGTATACACCGGGAGTTTTATATGCGCCAGCCATAGTTTTTCCTTTCAATGCTATTGATTAATATAAATTTCCGCGACGAATACCGAGTGTCCGCTGGAATTCCTACCTTTACCGATCATTTGAACACCCGCATTAGGCAATCTCTTGATCAAGACCTTACCAAAACTTTGCTTATCTTTTAATTGAAATCGCAGATCTGAATTTTCGCTAAGTGGCAGCGGAATTTTCGAGATCAAGGTTTTGCCGTCGTTGGCAGTGGCTTCATTGAGAGCGTCGAAGCCGATGGGTTCCTGAGTACGTAAATCTTCTATGTGTAGCTCTAATTTGGCGAGTTCGCCAAAAAAATAATACTTCCAATGATATTTTCGTGCATACAATTGCACACTATAATCACGGCAAGCTGCAGCCTCGATAAAATTTTGAGGGTTTAGCTGCACATCTACTATCATTATCGGCTTGATAAAGTCATTAACTTTACGCCTTGGCGGCGCCACATCTACCGTTTCTGCCATCAGCATGCTTGAATCATTTGCGATGGTGCCATCAGCTGCGGCCTGAGCTGTCGCGTAATAACGCAACTGAACCTCAGTGTTAGCTCCTGTATTCGCTTCAGTGTAGCTATTAAAATACACATCTTGCGCAAATACCTCAAAACGTAGCAGAGGTGCAGTGACTGTAGCCACATTTTTAGCAATATCGCCTACCAAATAAAAGCCTGAACCAGTTTGCTTCAGAATAATTTCATATTCCCGCAACAGACGCGCGCAATGTTGTGTTGGCACAATGGTTAAATTATGACAGAAACCATCAGCAAAATAACTGTGCTTGATATTCAAGCGCATTAGCATCTGATAGTGACCCATTGCCGATCCTATTTTTGAACTGCTTTTATACGGTGCACTGTGTACCGCTAGCTATGCATACTCGCGGCAACATTTCGCCAATTCATGTTATTAACGCACATCTGATTGCGGCTTCGAGGCCAGCGGGATTTGCGCCACTATATTATCGGGAGTGAGGCTAATCATCCGCACTCGGTAATAAACAGAGGGAAGATACTTTCCACCAAACAAACCCCACATGTTACTTAAATCCTGAATATTTAAATTTTCAATATCTAATACTAGGCGGTCTATACGCGCATCCATATCCGGAGAGGATTGACGATCAAAAATAGAATGTATTTGAAAGTAGCTTATGGCTTTTGAAATAAATTTTAACGATTCAGCATAATTAGCACCGCTAAAGTTTGCAGCTAACATGATATATAAATTGAGATAGAGCGGCTGACTAGAGGCAATACCTCGTCCATCACTACCTGCTACACGCTGGCTGGCACGCTGTGGCACCGTATCTTTTTCGATGTTGGTCAAAAATAAAATTAATTTATTATTAGCATGTGCCGCTGCACTGCCATCAGCCTCAAGCAAGCTGGACACCACCACTATATCTTCCATGAGATTATTCGTGCGCTTGAGGTACGCATTCAGTTGCGTGGCGAGATGGTTGATCGCAGCTTGAATCAATCAGGCCCCCAATATTTTATATTTCAATATTTTTATGTGTGAAATCGCACAGACATATAGATTTACGCGGATCTTAACACAGTTTTTTTGGCTATTTTTCTAGTTTTTACGCTCACCGATTAAATGCAATAACAAATAATGATTTGCGCGCCATAAGGTCGTTTAACGCACCAAAAGCTCACCAATCAAACGCATCCATTTGCTGCATAGTTTCTTTATGCACCACCGAACAACTCTCGCTTACATCTGCGCTATCCGGCTCAATCAATCAACCTCGTCATCCACGAAGCCAGCCGCGTCATTATAGTACCGCTTAAAAAGTAAAAACGATTACGCGCTATTTCACCCAAAGCCATTTACCACATATGGGAATCCATATATCCTGTAACGTACGCCCCCAACAGAAATATAACTCAGCCTATTATTATGCTCACACTAACCCCCGATTTATTTTGCAAAGCGCTTGCGGATGCCACGCGCGCGCGGCTAGTTCTGCTCATGGCACGTGAAGATGAGCTTTGTGTGTGCGAGCTCACCTGCGCCCTCGGTGAAAGCCAACCTAAAATATCGCGCCACTTAGCATTGCTACGCGATGCAGGGCTGCTCTTGGATAGACGCCAAGGCCAGTGGGTTTATTACCGATTAGCCCCCCAATTACCTACGTGGGTTAGTCGCTCAATAGAAACTATCTTAAATGCCAATACAGCTTGGTTAAGCGCTGATGTGCAGCGACTTCATAAAATGACAGATAGACCAAATCGCTGTTGTTAGTCTCCTCAATAAGGCTAAACACAATGTAAATGCGTAACGTCAAACATTAAAATTTACCGAACAAGAGCAATCTATTATGACAATTAGAATAGGCATTAACGGCTTTGGCCGCATTGGTCGCTTAGCGCTGCGCGCCGCTTGGCATTTTCCTGAATTTGAATTTGTGCAAATTAATGATCCTATGGGTGATGCTGCCACCTTTGCACATCTGCTTAAATTCGACTCCGTTCAAGGCTGTTGGACGCAGGAAACAAGCGCTACCGATAAAGCCATTTTAATTGACGGCAAATCCATTGCCTTCAGCCGCAACAGCGCTATTGGCGATACCGATTGGTCGAGTTGCGACCTAGTAATTGAAGCCAGCGGTAAAATGCGCGCTACAAAACTGCTGCAAGCTTATTTGGATCAAGGTGTAAAACGTGTGGTAGTGAGTGCACCGGTAAAAGAGCCGAGTGTCGCGAATATTGTGATGGGCGTGAATCAACACATTTTTGACCCCGCCGTGCATCGCATAGTCACCGCCGCCTCTTGCACGACCAATTGCTTAGCGCCAGTTGTGAAAGTGATTCACGAAAATTTGCGTATCAAACACGGCGCCATTACAGCGATTCACGATCTTACCAATACTCAATCTATTCTCGATCAACCCCACAAGGATTTGCGCCGCGCGCGCGCATCACACTCTAATTTAATTCCCACTAGCACGGGTTCCGCCACCGCTATCGCGGAAATTTTTCCCGAGTTGCGCGGTCGCCTAAATGGCCATGCGGTGCGAGTGCCGCTCGCAACAGGTTCGCTCACCGACTGTGTGTTTGAGGTAGAGCGAACCACCAGCGCTGAAGAAGTAAATGCCCTGCTGAAAACCGCCAGTCAAACCTACCTCAAGGACATTTTAGGTTTTGAGGAGCGGCCCTTAGTCTCGAGCGATTTTTGCGGTAATCCGCTCTCTTCTATTATTGATGCGCTCTCTACTATGGTCATCAACGGCACTCAAGTGAAAATTTACGCCTGGTATGACAACGAATGGGGTTATGCGAATCGCACCGTGGAATTGGCGCGCCTGGTAGGAGCACATTAATTCAAACTCATTAATCTCAGTAACTGTTGGGCATCGCTTCGCTCAGCACCAACCTATGGAATAACATGACGTCGCCATTACGCCAATACGCCATTATTACCGGCAATTACTGGGCCTTTACCCTTACCGATGGCGCCTTACGCATGTTGGTGGTGTTACATTTTCATCAGTTGGGTTACAGCCCACTGGCGATTGCTGCGCTGTTTTTGTTTTACGAAATCTTTGGGGTGATCACCAATTTACTGGGCGGTTATTTAGGTGCGCGCATTGGCTTAAATCGCACCATGAATATTGGTTTAGGCCTGCAGATCGGTGCGCTACTTATGTTGGCGGTGCCGACGAGTTTGCTCAGTATTGGGTGGGTGATGGCGGCACAAGCACTCTCGGGTATAGCGAAAGATTTAAATAAGATGAGTGCCAAGAGCGCGATTAAATCGCTCGTACCTGCGCAGAAAAGTGTGTCTATCGACCAACCTAAAACGCAAAACAGCGACAAGCAAAGCAAACTTTTTAAATGGGTAGCGCTGCTCACCGGCTCTAAAAATGCACTTAAAGGAATCGGATTTTTTTTGGGCGGGGTACTTTTAGTTGGACTGGGCTTTAGCGACGCAGTATTAAGCATGGCTGCCTGCTTGTTGGTCGTCTGGTTCAGTAGCTTAGTTTTGCTACGCAAGGATTTAGGTAAAGCCAAGCAAAAACCAAAATTTCGCGAAATTTTTTCCAAAAGCCGCTCAATCAATTATTTATCAGGCGCGCGCCTTGCCTTGTTTGCCGCGCGCGATGTTTGGTTTGTGGTGGCTCTGCCCGTATTTCTTAGCAGCCAATTGCAGTGGGATTTTTGGCAGGTTGGAACATTTATGGCGCTCTGGGTTATTGGCTATGGTCTACTGCAGGCTATGGCGCCACTCATGCTCGGCGCTGCGCCCAAGGGAAGATTGGCAATTAGTCTGGCGTGGCTGTTGGCGTTTACCACTGCCGCTATAGCCATTGCATTAAATTCAAATTTACCGGCGAATAGCGTTGTTATCCTGGGGCTGTTATTGTTCGGTGTACTCTTTGCACTCAATTCTGCACTGCACAGCTACCTTATTGTCAGCTACGCTCAAGAAGATGGCGCTTCGCTTGATGTTGGCTTTTATTACATGGCCAACGCACTCGGGCGCCTCATGGGCACTGTCCTTTCTGGTTGGGTTTATCAAACGGCGGGCATAGCAGCTTGCCTGTGGGTTTCCAGCGGTTTGATTGCCGTTGCGGCTTTGATCTCCTTCGGCTTGCCTCGCAAACACTAAGACACTGCAAGTCGCCTATTTAATAATTAGAGATAGCCTGTTATGGATATGCTTATACAATATTGGGAGCAATTGCTTGGCCTGCTCAATCGCAGTTGGTTTTCCATTGGCGAAACCCCTGTAACCTTTGAGCGCGTTGCGTGGTTGCTTGCCATTCTGGTTATCTCTTGGTGGCTGGCGCACTTTGTCGAAAACGGTATTCGCCGTATTACCCACAGCCGCGCCGGCAAATCCATGAGCGAGTCCGGCGTCTATGCCATGGGTCGCATAGTGCGCTATGTCATTTGGATTGTCGGCTCGATTATTGGTTTAAACTTTATCGGGCTGGATATGGGCAGCCTTGCCCTAATGGGCGGCGCCATAGGTGTAGGTATAGGTTTCGGCCTACAAAATATTTTCAGCAATCTCATTTCCGGCATTATTATTTTGCTGGAAAAAACCCTCAAGGTTGGCGACTTCGTGGATTTACAGTCGGGCGTTATGGGCAAGGTAGCCGAGATCAATATGCGCTACACGCGCATCATCACTAACGATGCGGTGGATATTATTGTACCCAACTCTGAGTTTATAAACGGGCGTGTGGTCAACTGGACCTACGGCGATAAACTGCGCCGCGTGCAAATTCCTTTTGGCGTTGCCTATGGTACCGACAAAGAAAAAGTGCACACCGCGGGCCTCACCGCAGCACGCAATGTAGAGTTCACGGTAGAGGATGAGCTTCACAAAGCCGATGTGTGGCTGGTGAATTTCGGCGCAAGCAGTTTAGATTTTCAACTCATCGTCTGGATTGGCGAAGCAGGCGTAAGCTCTCCTGGTAGAGTAAGTGCAGCTTATATGTGGGCGATTGAAACCGAATTGGGTAAAGCCGGCATAGAAATCCCTTTCCCCCAGCGCGATTTACACATGCGCTCAGGAAGATTGCAGGTAGAGCTACTGGACCCTCGCACCGCAAACCATCCTATCAATAAGACCGAGTAGAGAAAGCTAATGAGCGCCCACTGCTGTAATCATGAACCAAATCCAAGTATCGACCCGCGCTACAAACGCGTGCTCTGGATCGCCCTAATACTCAACTTCCTGATGTTTGGGGTAGAGCTGTTTGCCGGTTGGCGCTCTGGTTCACTAGCGCTCCTAGCCGACTCAGTCGATTTTTTTGGCGATGCTGTTAATTACGGCCTGAGTATTTGGGTACTGGCCATGAGCCTTGCCATCCGCGCCAAAGCGGCATTAGTGAAGGCGGCATCTATGGGTTTGTTTGGGTTATGGATACTCGGCAGCGCTATTTGGCGCGTGTTTAACGGCGGGCTGCCCGATGCGCAAACCATGACCCTGATTGGTCTCTTGGCTTTTGCTGTAAATCTATTGGTGGCGTTTTTACTCTATGCCTATCGCAATGGCGACAGCAATATGCGCAGCGTTTGGCTCTGCACGCGCAACGATGCCTTAGGCAATATCGCCGTGGTCATTGCAGCGTTGGGGGTATTTGGCACAGGTACCGCTTGGCCAGACTTAATCGTTGCCAGCTTTATGGCAGGCCTAGCACTGACAGCTGCCGTGCAGGTGTTGCGCCAAGCGCGCGGAGAACTCAGCGTAAACTCGAGTACTTTTCATAAACATTAAATTCGAGTATCGATCACAAGCATTAAGCTGGCTATGTTTCTTGCATTAAACTTTTCACAGATGCTAAATCACGCGGCCACGTAAACGTAAATATAGCGCCTCTAGGTTTGTTGGCGCTCAAACTAATAGTGCCGCCAAATGCTTCTAGCGTTTTTTTAATAATAGCTAGGCCCATGCCACTTCCCTCTACCTGATCTCTCGGCTTTAGAGTTTGAAACATAGTAAATACCTGCTCTGTGTATTTAGGATCTATGCCGGGACCATCGTCTGCCACACTAAACTCAACCTGCGCGTCACGCATAGTCGCACTAAGCGTAATAATCCCTTGTGGCTGATCATGATGTTTGATTGCATTGTTTATTAAATTGCGAAATACCAGACTTAAAGGTGTTTTTAGTGACCGCAGATGCGGAAAGTCACCCACTAGACACAGTTCAAAAGCAGTATCGTTGCGACAAAACTCAAACACATCCTGCACTAGCGTCGCTGTATTAATCTCTACTGGTGTCTCGTCCGTACGTCCGGCGCGAGCATAAGCCAGTAAATCATCAAGCAGGTTTTCCATACGATTAATGCGTACGCGCATCAATTTCAAATGCCTGTTTCCCTCTGGGCCCAGCTTGTCAGCCCAGTCCTCCATCAACCAACAGGCGAGCTGATCAATACCATGCAGGGGAGACTTTAGATCATGAGACGCCACATAGGCGAAATTATTGAGCTCAATATTACGTCGCTCTAAGGCCTGAGCGTGAGCCGATAGACTTTCCGCTGCTTTGACGCGCATGCTGAGATCCACCACCGAGGCTAAGATCATGGTGCCGGCTTCCGAGTCTATGGGATTAAGTCCTATCTCAATGGGAAACTCATGCCCACTTTTATGTAATCCACGCAGATCCCTACCCAAGCCCATAGGGCGTGACACCGGCCGAGAAAAGAAACCATGACGCAGACCCGGGTGCTGAGCTTGAAACCGTTCGGGGATCAATATTTCTACTGGCTGTCCTATAAGTTCTGCACGAGTGTAACCAAAAATTTTCTCAACCTGGGCATTGGTCAGCTCTATAAGTCCTTCGCTATTCACTAACACCATGGCATTGGGCGCCGACTCCACGACTTGCATAAAACGCTGTTCACTTTTGCGCAGGGCTTCCATACGCGCGGTTTGTTGCGCCGCCCTGAGCACTTCTTGGTTGAGTGTTTCCAACTCTTTATTGGCCGCGGTGAGCTGAACTTCCGTCTGACGGCGCTCAAGAATCTCCTGATGCAGCTTCTCATTCACTTGACCCAGCTCTATATTAACTTCGCGCAATTGGGCTGGGCTGGGCAAAGACAGAGCAAGCGGTACCAATTTAATTAAGAGCAGCGCAGTTACCAGAGATACCACAGCCGTAAAAAGTTTAATTAAACCAGCAACAGCGTAAATAGGAATCCAAACGGTGACAATTTCCATCACATGAGTGATGCCACAACTGATGATAAAAAGCCCAAAGGCTAGAAATATCCAGCTGAACGGCAGGTCTTTACGTTTACGAATAAAGTAAAGCAGGGTGAAAGGAATAGAGACATAGGCCAGCGCAATGGCCGCATCTGAGAGCACATTGAGCCAGAGAATATTGGGCCGCCATAAATAGCAGTGACCATGGGGCATAAAGTATTCGATAGCGAAAAATGAGCCGAGATCCAGCATAGGTCACTCCATTGTTTACCAAGAGGCTCAGCGAAAGCCCATTCCACCCGTAAAATTGCTCTAAACACGAGCGCTATTCGAGCCTATAACGGCGCGGGTAATTCAACCACATTGCAATAGTGATTGAGCATATCCATCACCCGTATAAAGCCATCGCTCTTACGCTGTTTGAAAATATAACCCGCCACATTGAGTTTATAGGCCGCCAGCTTGTCTTGCGCATCTTGGGATGTGGTAAAAACAAACACCACCGAGCTGCTCAGCTGAGGGTCCTGCCGCAGCTTGGCAAGCAACTCCAAGCCATTCATGCGCGGCATATTAAGGTCGAGCAAGATTAAATAAGGTGCAGCTACAGTTGCACCATTATGCAAAATTTCCAGTGCTTCAACACCATCGCGGGCACGCACTAAGGGATTGTCTATTTGCAATTTTGCTATAGCTCGCTCTATGCCCATGGCATCCACATCATCATCATCAACTAACAATATGGTGACGGGTTCAATAGAGGAGGGCTGAGAGTACAAATTCATAGGCTATATAAAACTCTATTTCGATTATGCAGAGAGGCATTAATTGCGTAACAAGTTCAGTCTAGCAGCTGAATGACTTCGGACCACAGGTTTGATTAAGGTGTTTAGCGGCTCGCAGTCAGGCCCACCAAATATTAACGCATAAAAAAACCCCGTATTTACATACGGAGGATTTTCATTAACCAATTAGCTAAGTTGTTGTTAATTAACGCTTTTTGTCGCATATACGCACATTTTCGGTTAAGAACTTTTTGCGTACACGAATGCTCAATGGGGTTACTTCTAACAATTCATCGTTTTCAATAAACTCAAGCGCTTGCTCAAGGGTGTGACGAATGGGGGAAAACAAGGTCAAGGCATCTCGGTACCAGAGGCGCGTACGTTGATCAGTGGCTTAGCTTTAGTGGGGTTAACCACCACGTCGTGGTTGCGCGAGTGAATACCTACTACCCCGTTTTCTGCTGGACCTGATTGGCCCAGCTTTGCCTCTTATTGTGCTTGTAACTATTTTACCTAGGGTGTGAGTTATAAACGGGTTGACCCAGTATAAGGCCGAAGATATGTCATTTATTTAGGCGCACAATGGAACTGATGTTTTTCTGGGACGTAAGTCAAGTCTAACTACCGTTAACTTAATCCTGATAGGTTCGCTACGGGACCTCATTGATACTTTTTTGCAGGAGTAAAAAACGGAGACTGGTGTAAACACAAACACCGACCAAATAAAAAAGCAGGGGTGACGCCTATTTGCTAACACTGCTCCTCCATGGCGGGCGCACGGTGGTAAAAGTGACAAATAAACATCACGATAGCGCAGTACAAAGGTAAGGCAGTTAGAAAAGCGTCGAAGTAAAAATATTTCGACGGTCGCGGTCGCCAATAAAAATACGCGCGAGGCTTAGGTATTGCTCAGTCACAAATCCACTTATCACGTCAGCGCTACATAAGCTAAAGAATTTAACAGCACGCTGTCATCAACGAGTTGCGTAGATAAAGTTCAAGTGAGAGCAAAAAAAGGGAACACCTACATATCAGTAAGTCTGAGAGGGTCGCGGGCTCATTAGAAGCCGAAGACTTGATGAGACAGAAATGTGCGAATTACATCAGGGCCGGAGGCTTTAATTGCCTCACCTCAAGGCCGAATATATGGAAGCAAGCTTTTTACAATTACGAGCACTTTCATCTTGCAATACGGCGCGGACCATATATGGCCTCATCGCTCTAGGTCCCTTTTCTTTGGTTTCTATCATTTTGCTTTCTCGTTCTCCTCTGAAAGACGCTTTTTAAACCATTTAGAAAAGCTCTCTGCATTTTCTCTCGGCTTGGCGTGTGGGTTCGGAATCGGCCCCTGCAACATCTTGTATTTTTCAATATCTTCCGCGCTCGGCCTGCGCCAGCGGATGATGCGGTCGGCCCACATATTTGCCTCCTCTTCGGTGAGGTTGGGATATTTGACCGCGATATGGATCGCAATCACCGTAATATTGTCTACCGCCATGTTTACGTCATCTTCCACATAGGACGGCACGAAACTTTGTGAGGCTTCCACCTGTGCGCGGATCGGTGCCAACTGATCATTGCCAACCACATTGAGGGGCAAACTGTCGATCACCCCTTTGAACTCCGCGCCTTGCCCTCCGCTTGCCATGCGGAAAGCACTGCCGCCAATGATTTCTAGTGCCGTTGGGTCTCCTTCCTCAACCGGTATCTGCAAACCCAGCGCCGCGCCATCACCTTCGCCCCTGAAATAATGGCTCTTGTCCTTCATCGTTTCCAGCTTGTCGAGAATATGTTCCTTGTCGAATATATTGCTCACCTTGCTCACGTCGGGGCTTTGCCCAAAAACAAAATAATCAGCCTCGTTGCCCGAAATAAGCAAGGGTTTCTCGCTGCCTTTGTCAACGCGGCCAGCACGGTCCTGCACGTATTTTGCGATCTTCGACCCCTCTGCACGCGCCAGTTTTTCGTATTCTTCCTGCACCACCTCGTTATCGGTGCCCTGCAAGAAACCAGGCGCATTACCGCCCGGATACCAGATTATGCGGAATCCAATATCAATACAGGTCTTAACCACGTCAATCGCAGCATTGCCTCCCGCGACGAACACCGTCACGTCTTGCGGATTT
>Ga0070748_1000300_pt1 | contig 24894 bp, 22 predicted proteins | sample VirMetDEL_Nov_12_FD_77015 | JGI IMG/M metagenome (GOLD analysis project Ga0070748, IMG submission 77015) | Aqueous microbial communities from the Delaware River and Bay under freshwater to marine salinity gradient to study organic matter... | ecosystem: Environmental > Aquatic > Marine > Coastal... | reverse complement strand
TAGTCAAAATAATGTTGATAAATGTCTTGGATTAACTGCTACACCACCTGAAAATAAAGAAAAAAAGCTTATCTTGAAGTCTTCAGGTTTTAAGATAACTTACCAATTAGGATTAGATTTAGCAGTTGAATTAGGGTTAGTATCTCCTTATGACATCACTGTGATAGAGGTAGATTTAGATACTGATAAGAAGACAGTAACATCAGGAACTAAAGATAAACCTTTTATGCAGACTGAAAGAGCTAAGTATAATTACTTAGATGGTATAGTACAGAGATTAATGTATGCATGTACAGTCTCAGCAAAAAATTCATTGAAATTTAAGCTTTTAGAAAGAATGAGATTTATTTATAATCTTCAAACTAAGACAGAAGCTGCTCAGTATTTATTAGAAAATGTTATTTCTAAGAAGGAAAGGACTCTCATATTTGCAGGTGGAATAAAACAAGCTGAAGAGCTTTGTGATAACTCATTTCACTCTAAGAGTAAGAAAAGTGACACCTCTTTTGATGACTTTAAAGCAGAGAAAATCAATAGATTGTCTTGTGTAAATGCTTTGAATGAAGGACATAACATTCCTAATGTTGATAATGGATTAGTAGTACAATTAAATTCAAGAGAACTGAATCTAATACAGAGAATAGGAAGAACTATTAGATTTAAAAAAGGGCATAAAGCTACTATTTATATTATTTGTGCATTAGGCACACAAGATGAAAAATGGGTAGCAAAAGCATTAACTAATTTAGACTCATCAGCTATAACTTATGTAAGATATAAGAATTTAGTAGGTGGTTCTGCAACACTTTAAATATGGCATACTTTAATACAACAAATCAAACAGGAGCTTCTTTGAGGGAGGCTATAAATAATTGTAACAATCAAGAAGAGAAAGTTACAGTGATTTTTAGAAGACATAGAAGATTATCTGCATCACAAGTATTAGGATATTATCCAGATGATGTACCATTAACTTCTATTAGGAGAGCTATGACAGGTCTAATTGGGTTAAGAATACTTGCAAAAACTAATCACAAAAGGACAGGTATCTATGGTAAACCTGAGAGTATTTATGAACTAATAGGATAAAACACTTTAAACAATGAAGCAAATAGTATCAATAAATTCTGAGATACTGAGTGCTCTAAGACAATATAAAATAAACCCTGATGAAGCTAAGCTATATCTTCTAGGGGTTTATTTTAATCTTGACACTCAATATATCAGTGAAAAAACAAAGAAACAAGTCAATGCACTTGGACTAGTAAACAGACAATATCTACCTAATTCTGATATAGTTAATAAAATAACTTGGACAGTACCTTTATTTAATGAAGAAAAAGATGAAGCATTTGCTTGGGTAACTGACTTTATGGAATCATTTGGTAGACTAAATCCTGAAAGAAAAGGTACTAAATCTGCCGTTCTTAGTAGAATGAAAAAGTTCTTTGCAGAACATCCAGAAGTAAGAATGGATGATGTAAAAGCAGCAACTCAAGCTTATCATAGAACTGTAAGAGACCCTCAATTCTTAAAATCAGCACATAAGTTTATTTATGAAGGCACAGGTTTTAATAGGGTAAGTATGCTTGAGCAATATGTGGAACAAATTAAGGTTCAAGGTATTGGTGATGGTAGAACCTCTAAAATGAAATAATGAATCTTAAAGAGAAATTTAAACAAGGTATAAAAGGGTTAAACTTTGGATTACCTACAGGACTGAAACAAATTGATATAGCTACAGGAGGAGTGCAAAGAGCATCTCTTTATGGAATAGCAGCAGGTCCTAAAGTAGGTAAAACTACTTTTACTGACTCTGCTTTTGTTATAAATCCTTATCTCTATTATCTAGATGAACTAGCTAAGGGAAATCCTTTAAAGTTAGAGATAGAATGGATTTATTTCTCTTTTGAAATAGATAGAGTAAAGAAAGAGTTTAAGTATATAGCTTTCTTTATGTATCATGACTATAAAATAGAGACTTTTAGGCATAAGGATAGTATTTATGAAATATCTCCTACTTATTTAGAAGGCAAAATGAGAGATAATGATAATGAACTTATAACTGTAAGTCCTGCACATCAAGAGATAGTATATAAAATCTATGAAGATAGGATTATACCATTATTTGGAGAATATGATGTAAAAGGTAGACAGATTAAGAAAGGACTCATAAGGTTTGTTGAATACAAGGAAAATCCAACTGGCTTAAGAAACTATATAGGTAGATATTCTGCTGAAAATGGTACTTGGAATATGGTTGAGTATAAAACTAGTGCAGGAAGAGATAGTGAAGGAAATGAATTGTTCCAAACTAAGCAAAGGAGAGATTCCTGGATACCTAATAACCCTGAAAAGTACACTATAATAGTATTAGACCATTTAAGGAAATTAAAGCAGGAGAGAGGCTTTGCAAAGAAGCAAACAGTTGACAAAATGATAGAGTATCAAGTAGAATTTAGAAATTGGTGTGGCTTCACATTTGTTGATATTATTCATCTCAATAGAGGTATGAGTGATGTTACAAGATTGAAGTATAACAATGAATTTATATATCCTACAGGAGATGATATCAAAGAGACAGGGAATTTATCAGAAGAAGCAGATTATATCTTTACTATGATGAATCCTAATGATGAGAAATATGGATTAAATAAACATTTTGGATTGCAAATTAAAAGTAATTCTAATGAAGAGTTGTATCCTAATTATGTATCAATTCATTTAGTAGAAAGTAGAGATACTGAGTGTCCTATGCATTTTAGAAGCATTATGAAGGGCGCAGTAAACTCATTTGAACCTCTTGTGGAAGCAGGTGGTTATAGTTACACTTAATAATAATTAATAAACAAAAATAAATTTATGGCTAATGCAGTAGCAGTTGTAACAGAGAGTGGGTTTGGGAAAACCACTTCTCTAGGAAGTATCCCAGAATTAGGAATAAAAGGATTGAATCCTGAAGAAACATTTCTAATCAATGTGAAAGATAAACCTCTACCATTTAGAGGTTGGAAAAATCAATACAAGAGAGTTGATATAAGTGCAGGACCACCTAAGGTAGGAAACTACATAGGAACTTCTAATCCTTATGATATTATCAAGGTTATTCAGTATGTAAGTGCTAATAGACCTGATATTAAACACTTGGTTATTGATGATTATCAGTATTTAATGAGTGAAGAGTTTATGGCTAATGCTCTGAAATCAGGATTTGATAAGTTTAACAAATTAGCTAAAAATGCTTATGATGTAATTAATGCAGGCATAAGTGCAAGAGAAGATTTAAACTTCTTCTTATTAACTCATTCAGAATTGATTGAGAATGGTTTCCAAACCAGTTATAAAATAAAGACTATTGGTAAAATGTTAGATAGCAAGGTAACACTTGAAGGTCTATTTACTGTTGTTCTTTATGGTAAACAAACTTGGGATGATAAAGAAAAGAAAGTTACAAAGGAATTTGTAACCAATTTTGATGGACAATTCCCTGCTAAATCTCCTGTAGGAATGTTCCCTAATACCTATATCCTAAATGACTTAGGGTATGTAGCAAAATGTATTCATGCATACAATCATGGAACTAATTAATTAATTATAAATATTTAAAAATTTTTAAAAGATGACAACAGAAAGTCAAAACACAGTACCTGCAAAGGTAGAATTAACAGTATCAGGAATTTTAAATGACTTAAGCAATGGTTTAAGCAGAGCAATGATTCAAGCTAAATACAGCTTGAGTGGTAAAGATTTGAAAGCTTTATTTGCACATCCTAAATTGAAAGGAAAGAAAACAATTCCTGCACCATCATTTGTTTTAATTGATGACACTGCAGAAGAAGTTGAAGCAGTAGAAGCAGTACAAGATATTGAAGTAGTAGATGAAAGAGAAGAAACTCTTAAAACTGAACCTGTCCCAGCTTGGGATGAAAATGTTGAGCAATCAAACTCAATTTAACAAATAATTTTGTAATTTTAAAAACTGTAAACATTATATGAATACAACAAATCAAAATACACCTCAAGGAGGTTATGGATTTTCTGAGCATGTAGCAAAAGAATCATCAATTTCTTTTGGATTAAATTCAGGAGCTACATTAACAGAATTTGAATGGACTGCTAATGGAGGTAAAGACAATGCACCTTTAGAAGCATTAAACATTGAATTTACAATCAATGGAACAACAAAAGGATACAGAAAGTTTCCTGTAACAAGAGCTTATGCTAAACAAGATGATGGTACTCAAGTTGAAGTAACTGATCCTAGTCATCCTGCTGTAATAGCAGAGCAAAAAATGTTAAGTGCTACACTTATACATATCATTGGGTGTTTTGTAGAGAAATCAGAAATTCAAGAAGCTTTATCTAGCAGACCAATTGCAGGATTCAAAGATTTTTGTAATATTTTGAAGTCTTTATTGCCTGCTGATTATACTCAGAAGCCTTTAGACATCTTTGCTCATTACCAATGGCAAATCACAGGAGAAAATAAGGTAACTTATTTAGAATTTCCTAAAAATATGAAGCAAGGAAGATGGATTACTGCTTCTATTAAGCCAGTTGGTGCATGGGAAAAACAACAAAAAGCTAATGCTTCTACAGGAGAAGTTGCATTAAGATATGTTGATGCTGATGGAAATGTTCATCCATTTTCAAGAAGTGGTTGGTTTATGGAATCTAATTTCGCAAAGCAACAAAAAGAAGAAGCTAGTGCAGGTGGAGCAGCAATGCAAAGCAGTACTAACTCAGGTGGTACTTCAGGAGATTGGTAACAATCTCTGAAAAAGAAGGATAGTATTTTATATTATCCTTCTTTTTATTTATAAATCTTTAAATAATTAACTATGAGTGGGTATGGCTTTAAGGAAATAAGACTTTTTATAAATAAGGAAAAAATATTGGAGTGTGTAACACAAGAAGAAATTTTCCAAATGGTATTAGGTTATTATCCAAGAGAGCATACTTATGTCCTATCCCCTTTTAGAGAGGATAAGACACCTGATTGTTACTTTGAATGGTTTAACAATATGCTATATTTTGTAGATTGGACTATTCCAAGTAAGAGGAAGCATAGAGATTGTTTTAATATGGTTGAAGATAGGTTCAAGGTTTCATTTTATGAAGCCTTAGTTCTTATCAATGACCATTTTAATTTAGGATTATTAGTGAGCAGTGGTGGAAAACATATCAAACACACTCCTATAGTTTCAAAAGAGAAGAAGGTAAGGAAATCAAAGGAAATCCCTTTTAAGACCAGGCTCTTTAATGAAACTTTAGACAAGGATTTTTGGTATGATAGATATGAAATTTCTAAGAGTGATTTAAGAGATGACAATGTATTCCCTATTATTTGGTACAAGATTTTTTCAAAAAGATTCAATAATTATATAGTAATAAGACCTACAACAAGGTCTTATTTAATAGGTAATTTTGGAAATGGAAATAGGATAAAAATCTACACACCAGATAAGAAAGGAAAAGGTAAATGGATTACCAATTGTACTCAAAATGACATAGGAGGATTACATCAATTACCATTAGCAGGAGAACACTTAATAATTACCAAATCCTATAAAGATTATAGGGTTCTAAGAAATCAAGGTTATGCAGTAGTATGGTTTCAGAATGAGGGAATGATTCCCAAAGGAGAAATCTTATTTAGTTTACTTGAAAGATTTAAAAAAGTTACAGTATTTTTTGATAATGATGCTACAGGTATCAAAGCTTCAACTGAAGTTGCCAATATTATCAATAGCCTTTATCCTAATAAGGCTAGAGCAGTTCACTTACCAGAATATCTACTTAAAAAGAAAATCTCAGACCCTTCAGATATGTTATATATCAAAGGGAAAAAGAGTTTATTAGGGTTTTTAAGTAAAAACAGAATTTTAATTTAATAAATAAACACAATAATGATTGTAAAAGTATACTCTACCCAAATGGGAGAAAGAGAGGTAGAAACTAGTGCCCAAACTTGGGGAGAATTAAAGAATGATTTAAGAGACCAAAATATCTCTTATGACAAAATGAAGTCAGTGATTGGAGAATCTAAATTGACTTTGGAAGCTGATGCTGCAACATTACCTGTAGCAGGATTTACATTGTTTTTAATGCCAAAGAAAACTAAGGCTGGAGCAGATGACATTAATACAATGTCTTATAAAGAAATAAGAGCAGCTATTAAAAGAATTGTAAATAAAACCCCTGATGCAAAAAACCATTTTAATGAGGGAAAGAACTATACCACTAAAGGTACAGAGGTACTTAGAGACCTATTAGCTTCCTTCAGTGGTGTAACTCTTGAGCCAAGAGTAGAAGCTAAAACTAAGAAAAAAGCTAAGAAATCTAAAGTTAAGAAATCTAAAGTTAAATCTAAAAGTAAAGAAGTTAAAGCTAAAAAGATGAAAGCTTTATTTGGGGAAATTGCTGTGTATGATGAGCCTAGAGTACAAGCTGTAGAACAAGAAGAAGTAGTGGAAGAAAATCTTGTTCCTTATGAATTAAGAAAAGTTCAAGAATGTGTCAAAGTGATTGAAAAAGAAGTAGCTGATTTACTGTTACTTGGAAATGAAAATTTTGAAGCAAACACAGAAGCAGGTCTTGAATTACTATGTCTTAATTTAGATGCAATTACAGATGGGTTAAAAGATTACCAAGATAATTTCACTTTCTATCTTCAAAAGAAATTGGATGCTATTGCTGAACAAGAGAGAATAGAGGCAGAGAACATAAGACTTGCAGAAGAAGAAAGATTAGCTGAGCAAGCAAGACAAGAAGCTGAACAAGCTAAGAAGGCTGAAATTGATTCAAAGTTTGATGATATGAGAGATTTGTTTCCTGATATAGCTTAATTATTTTAAACATCATTTATAAAAGACATCTCATAAAGGGATGTCTTTTTTATTAAAACTATATTATGAAAAAAGAATTAAGTCACATAGAAAGAAAAGAAATATATTTAAAACTTAACTCTTATAGTTTAGAATATAAATTAAAGCTTGTTGAAAGAGTAATTAGAGAGAATGGGTATGAAACTCTTAGGTTTTTTAATGAATATAAAGACTCATTCATTGGAATTATTGAAACTTTAGAAGAAGTATTCCCAGAAAATTGGGACATTCAATTTAGAGATACACATCTTAGACATCCAAGTACTCAACAAACACTATCACTTCTTCAAGGAGAAATAGATTTTATTATTCATTTTCCTGAGTTTGTTATCACTAATAGTAAAAATTATAGTCATACCATCACTGATTTGTTTATCAAATTAGAAGGGTTACCTACGAATAATACTTATACTTTTTATGACTTCAAAGGTAAAAGAACATCTTTTACTCCAGAAGAAATTAATGATAATTATTCTCATAGTCATCAAGTAAGTGTTAGGCAGAGTATTAGTACTCTGATAGATTATGAGAGTAATGAATATAAAGTACTCAATAGTGGAGAACCTGACTACAGTGATTTTTGTAAAGGTTCAAGTGAGATTAATCAAGTCTTAGCTATGCTTATGACTAAATTTGATAGGAATACTTTTAAGTTGTTCTTATATCAACTAGAGTTATATGTAGCTTGGGAATCTTTAGAAGGAGTTCCTTATAAAAAGATAGCTAATGTAATAGATAAAATAGAGTTACCTATTATTTCTGATAATGATAAAAGGTCTTTTTATAGAAACTTGGAATTAGATTTACAAATGAGAGAGCAAGACCTTGATTTAGATTTTAAAATGGCTAAAAATAAAGTAGTAGTAAAAGACAATGAGAAATTAGAAAATCAATTACTTTATAAAGGAAGAGAGCCAGGACTATATTTAAATAGTTATGTCACTTATAAAGATAGTAAAGGAAAGTATTATACAAGTGGTAATACTGTAAGTGGTGCTTTAGAATCTTTACCACCTATTGAGGAAATTAAAGAATTATCTAAGTTTCATTTTAGAGGAAAATTAGTACAATTTGAGATTAAAGACAGTAAAGTGTCAGAGCAAGAAGAGAAGTTAAAAGTATTTTATATACACAAATCAATAAAAGAATATGTCAAGCAAAGAATTGAACAAAAAATTGAAGAAAAAAGATTTAGAGCATATATCACTGAAAAATTCAATCCCACTACACATTCCTAAGAGAATAGAGAGCCAAATAGAGTTCTTATGTAGAAAGATTGATAAAGTGGAATGGTCAGGAGTCTTATTTTATTCTGTAAAAGGAAGTATTAAGAATTTCAGCAAAGTAGAATTAACTGTTGAAGATATTTATCCTATGGATAAGGGAAATGCAGGGTCAACTGGATATGATTTAAATGAGGATTTAATTGATTATAGAATGTCAAATCCTAAGAGTTTAGCATGGAAAGTAGGAATGGTTCATTCACATCACAGTATGGATGCTTATTTCTCTGGAACTGATATGAGTGAGTTAAATGATAACTCAGAATTTCATAACTATTACCTTTCAGTAGTAGTGAACAATAGAGGAAAGATTGTAGCTAAAGTAGCTATAAGAGGTGCTAATAGTGGCTATACTTGTAAAGATGAGAGAGGAAAAAATTTCCAATTAAATCTTGATGAATCAAAAGAGGTAATGTTCACTTTTGATTGTAAAGTGATGACTTTACATCCTCATATAGAAGTAGAAGAAGAGTTTGAGAAAAGAGTGGATAAGGTCATTAAAGATTCTGAGAAAAGAGTTTTTACTGTAAAAGAGCAGTATAATAAGATTAGTAAGAATATGCAAACTCAGAAATCAAAAGGACATCTACCTCATATAGAAGAATATATGAGAAAAAGTAGTAAAAATCCCTTTAATAAGTTTGATGATTTTGATTCATGGAATTTTAATAAGTCTTTTCAACAACCTATTGAACAGGAAATTGAAGGAGACCCTATTATAGAAGACTTTGTAAGAATGAGTTTAAGATTAGGAGTTGAAATGGAAGATCCAGATTTAGATAGTATTCAAAATGCATTAGAAGATTTAGAAGCATCAAATATAAATCAATTTGATTATTCTGCTAAGTATATAAATAAGTATCCAAATTTATTTGAATCTTATTTTTCTGACATAATGGAAATCAATGAAGAAACTTTTACAAGTACAACAGAAGATGTGATGTCTATTTTACAAGAATATGAAGATATGGGTTATACTATTTTAAATGCTCTTTCTGTAAATATAGGAGTAATGTTAGATAACAGTCAAAAAATGTTTAGACCATGAGAAGAGATGAAATAAGAGGTAGATTTAAAGATGCTCCTTGGTATGATAACTTATCAGCTAATTGTATTGTAGGAGGAGCAGGAGGAATTGGTTCATGGTTGAGTTTCTTATTAGCAAGGGCAGGATTTACTCCTATTCTTTATGATTATGATGAAATAGAGCTCCATAATATGGGTGGTCAATTATTTGGTACTAAGGATATTGGTAAATGTAAGACAGAAGCAATGGAAGAGTTTATCAAAGAATATGCTGACATAGAAATTAGCACTTTTGAAGGTAAATATGATGAAGAATCAATGACAGGACTGTATGTTTTCTCAGCTTTTGACAATATGAAAGCAAGAAAAGATATGTTTGAAAATTGGTATGAAGCTAATAAGGAAAATCCTTATGCTGTATTTATTGATGGAAGACTGTTATTTGAACAATTGACTATTTTTTGTGTTACTCCTGATAAAGCTGATAAGTACAGAGAGCATTTATTTGATGACTCTGAAATTGAAGCTGAGAATTGTACAATGAAACAGACATCTCATTCAGCTTCATTAATAGCATCTTTGATGGTAGGATTTTTTACCAATCATGTCACTAATGCAAAGAGTGATGGAAACCCAAGGCATGTGCCATTTAGGTATGAATATTTTATACCTTTAAATATGGCAGATTATGAATAATTACATAAAAAGAGTACTAGACATTGATATAAATAATGTATTTACTAATCATAGAATTAGAATGGTAAGAAATAATAATGGCTATATTCCTTGGAGAAACTTAAATGGTTTATCTGATGAAAATGACTATGTTCCTATATTTGCTACTACTGTAAACAAAGGTGTTTATGGTGGTAAAATAATACATTATGGTGTTCCTCAATATACAGTACATTATAGTGGTAGGAATAGTCCTTATAATACTTTATTACTATTTTTTAAAAATTATTCTATACTATATCCTTTTAAAACAAGGTCTATGGTAAATCCTATTTATGTAATGAAAGGATTGATAGTATCTGGCTTTGATACAAATAATGTGCCTATTATAGAGATGATGGTAGTTTTTAAACCTTCCTATATAAAAGATTATAGAAGAAAAAATGATTCTCCTGACTTATCTCAATTTGCACTATTAATTAACAGAGATTTTAAATTTAAACCTGAACTTAAGACTGTTTATAACAAAATAAACAAAGAAATCATTGATCCAATGAGTCTTGCAGGTGTTGATATAATAATAACTAAAGATATTATAGGAAAAACCTTTAATAATAATCTTAAAGTTCCTAAATTTGACACTATAGAAGATTTCAGTAAATATTTAAATGAGTTTAACACTAAAGTAATAAATGGAGAATGAAGAAAAGAAAGTTAGAGTAGTAAGGTCTCAAGGAGCTAGAAATAGGAACAAAGGGCATAATGGGGAAAGACATTATGCCAAAGTTTTCAGAGAACTAAGTCCTGCATTTGATAAATGTAAGACTGCAAGGGCAGCTAGTAGGCTGCATGATGATTCAGGGATAGATTTATGTTTCACTGACCCCTTTAATATACAAATTAAAGCAGGTAAACAGAGAGGACTAAATGTATCTAGTGAATTATTGAAGATTAATGAGGAAGTTAAAAAGAATTTTCCATCACATTATCCAGAACTTACCAATATGAATATCCTTATCCATAGGAAAGATATAGGAAGAGGTAGGAAAAGGAATCAATTTGATGATATAGTAAGTTTAACTTTTGAAGATTTTAAAAAACTAATAAACATGATTAATTTATGATTAGATATGGTAATAGTCAAGAGGTAGAAGAGTATTTTGCAGATGAGTCTGCAAATCAATCTTACCTCAAAACTCTTGTCAAAGGAGTTGACTTCATCACAAAAGATGAAAAGAAAATGTATTATGAAGAGAAAGGGCACTTCATAATTGGTTCTGGTGTAGATGTTTTAATTACACAAGGAGAACCAGCTTTTAATGAACAGTATTATGTGTTCAATGAGACAGTAAAGCCTTCAGATACTATAATGAGTATGATTCAAATGATATTTGACAATTCTAAAATAGATGGAGTACCTGCTAAAGGTTTACATTTAATTGAAGATGCAGATGTATTAGTAGCTTGTGATGCTCATACTTATCAAGCTAGATGGAAAGAAGAAACTAGAATAGCTAAAGTAAGAGAACAGGGAGAGTATTATTTTTCACAATTAAAAGAAGCTGTAGGAAAACAAATTTTATCTGAAAGAGAATTTGAAATTATAAATAACATTGTAATTTCTCTTAAATCAAATATTTGGACTTCTACATATTTCCAAAATCATAAGGATATTGATATTTATTTTCAAGTACCTATTTATTTTAGTCATATGGATATTCCTTGTAAAGCTTTATTGGATATGGTTGTTATAGATAAACAGCTTAAGACAATTACTCCTATAGATTTAAAGACTATGGGTGGCTATACTTCAGAATTTGAGTATGCTTTTAAGAAGAGAGGGTATGATTTTCAAGCAGCATTTTATACTATAGCTTTAAAAGCATTAGTTAATGGATTTGCTAGTACCACTCTAGACATTGATTTAAATGTTGATGTTACATATTCAACTAAAGCTTTTAGATTTATAGTAGAAACTACTAAAATAGATGTTGATAAAACTACTCAGATAATTTCAAGATTTTATCAAGGTAAACCTTTGGTATTTGAAGTGAGTCCTAAAACTTTAGATGATGCTTATTTTGGAGTACCTGAATTAACTGTTATAGGAGATACTAGACCATCAGTTTCAAAATCTTATCCTATTAGGTTTAAGGAAAAAGTTGGTGTTTTAGGTGCTTTAGAATTGTATAAATGGCATAAAGAGAATGGAGTTGAGGTAGATAAGAAAATAATGGAGTGTGAAGGTGTAATTGAAATATAAAATGGAGATTAAACTAGGAAATATTTATATAAATAAGACTAAGAAGTATCTTGTCCCTTGCTTGAGAGAGTATGGACAAGATTTTACTTCAAGAATTAGTAATTTATATAAATTGGCAATGGGAATTGGAGATTTTGCCCTTGAAGAAATGGGTAAAAAGTTCAAAAATCACATTTTTATTTTAGTAGATGCTAATCTATCACAAACTACTTTTTTAGCTACTTTAAATTGGCTAAAGTTACAAGAATACCATGCTTTTGACTATGCTTATGATGATATCCACTTAGGACATCTTCATATGTTAGTGATAGAAGTCCCTGGTAAATACTTGCCTACTTTAGAGAATTTTAAGGAGGGTAAATTTAGTAAAATGTATGTAACTGAAGAGTTTATACATCTATTTGAACATGATTCTGAACAAGTGAAAGTGTTCACTAAAGATAAAGAGCAAATGTTTAAATTTGTAGAGAAAGTAAATACTATTTTCAACACTAATGTAGAACCTGAAAAATGGGATGGAGAATTAGAGTTCCCTATCCTTACAGAAGAAGAATATTTTAACCTTTAACAAATCTTATGATAAATATTAAAGACAACAGAATTTTATTACAAAAGGTGGAGTCCCCTGAGAAATCAGAGGGCTTTATCTTACCTAAATCAAGTCAAGAAGAAACAGGACTCTTAGAGATTGTTCATATGAATAAGTATGCAAACAATGGATTTTCAATAGGAGATATAGTAGTACTTGAACCTTATGGTGGAGTAGAAGTAGCTTTTCTGGGAGAAGAATTTATATTAAGCTCTCCAGACAAAATAATTTGTACAATAACTAAATAAAAAGAATAAAAGAATGGCAAAAAGCATTAAAATTGGTATTAAAGCCAAAAAGAAATTAAAAAAAGGAATTGATAAATTAGCAGATGCAGTAAAAGTAACCCTTGGACCAAAAGGGAGAAATGTTGCAATTGATACTAATTTTGGTGACCCAATTATCACCAAAGATGGTGTAACAGTAGCAAGACATATCAAACTTTCAGACCCTGCAGAGGAAATGGGAGCAAGACTGATTAAGAGTGTTGCATCAAAAACAAATGACAAAGCTGGAGATGGTACTACCACAGCAACTGTACTTACACAAGCAATTGTGAAAGAAGGTTTTAAAATGGTAGCTGCAGGAGCCAATCCTATGGATATTAAAATAGGAATGGACAAAGCTTGTGTTAGAATTATAGCTGAATTAGACTTACATACTAAAGAAGTAGAGCCTGATACTAAGCAATTAAGTCAAATTGCAATGATATCAGCCAACAATGATTACACTATTGGTAATATGATTGGAGATGCTTATAGTAAAGTAGGGAAAGAAGGTGTAATTTCTGTTGAACCATCTAAAGATGCTACTACTAGAGTAGACTTAATTGATGGTATGCAAATTGACAGAGGATACTTATCTCAATATTTCTCTACTAATGAGAAAATGGAAGTAAGATTAGAAGATGTAGTTATAGTTGTAAGTGCAGATAGAATTAGTAATTCTAAACACTTGATGAATGCTTTTCATCAATCTATAGGTAAAGACAAAGCTTTACTTGTAATTGCTGATGGAGTAGAAGGAGAAGCATTAGAAGCTCTTGTTATCAATAAAATGGAATCTTCTGCTAAAGTGTGTGCTATTACAGCTCCAGGATATGGAGAGAGAAAAGTTGATATGTTGGAAGATATAGCTATTTTAACTGGTGCTACATTAATTTCTAAAGCTAAAGGATTACCTATCACTAAACTAAATGCTCAACATTTAGGATATTGTAAAAGTATGAAAGCTGATTTTCATGAAACTGTCCTTGTAGGTGGTGGAGGAACTGAAGAAAAAGTAACTTTTAGAATAAAAGAACTACAAGCTCAAAAAGAAAATGCTGAAAATGATTATGAAGCAGAACAATTTGACAAAAGGATAGCTAAACTACAAGGGAAAGTAGGAATTATCTATGTAGGTGCTAATACTGAAGTTGAGATGAAAGAGAAAACTTTCAGAATTGAAGATGCATTAGCAGCCACTAAAGCTGCCTTAGAAGAAGGTATTGTAGTTGGTGGAGGTGTAGCATTGATTAATTCTGTTATTTCAATGGATGAAGTAGGAGACTTAAAAGGAGATAATGCAGATCAACAAATGGGTATGAATATCTTAAGAAGAGCTATTGAAACTCCTATGAGATTGATTATTGAAAACTCTGGAAAAGAAGCTGCTATTATAGTAGAGAAAATTAAAAGTAATAAGAGTAATACTTTTGGGTATAATGCTCTTAGAGACAAGTATGAGAAAGATATGTTCAAAGCAGGAATTGTTGACCCTAAGAAAGTAACTAGAATAGCATTACAAAATGCAGTTTCAGTTGCTGGGATGATACTTACTACTGAATGTACTTTAACTGAATTGGATGATGGAAGTCCTAAACCTAAAATGCCTAATTTTTAAAATATGAAAATAATTCAAAGCAGTGTATATCCAGAAGTGGATATCACTGCCACTTTAGAGAAAGAAACTGAAAATTTCAGAGTTAAATACTCTGGTTATATTAAATTAACAATAGGAAAATTTAATATTCTAAGAGTAGATGATTCAGAAATCAGTGATACACAATACTATTTTAGAGGAGATAAAGTACTTTACCATCCTTTACTAAAAAGACTAAGAGAAGAAGGATATGTTGATTTAGTAGTGGAACTTACAGCTTTAGATAATAGTTTAAATCTTTATCCAGCACAAAAGAAACAAGAAAGAAGATTAAAACAAATCTATGGAGTTAAGAAAGTATATTTCTTTTCTGATTTTGATAAGGAATGTCAAGTACTTCTTAATATGGAACGAGTTCTTAGGAATTTTTCAAGTTATGCTTCTTCAATAAAACAAAGTTACTGTAACCAACGATTTGGATTTAATTTTGAAGGGGATAATTTAAGTAATGAAGTTGTTACTCGTAAGGAATTTGAAGAGAGATTTGATTTCTTATTAGAAGCAAGACCTAGTATGAAAAAAGTATTTGCAACATGAATTTAGAGATTAACATAGTAGAAGCTGCTGCTGAATTAGCAGAGGACAGGGTAAAAAGGCATTTTAATAATAATGAATCTCTTATTTATAGATTTAATGAAATAAATGATGAAACAATATATTCAGATAATGCTCAAGAACTATTTGAATTACATTATGATTTCATATTTGATAAATTAATAGATTGTAAAAGTATAAAAGATGATAAAAGTAAAGATAAAAGGGGATAAGGGAGTAGAGATACCTACTTACCAAAGTCCTCTAGCTTCTGGCTTTGACTTAAAAGTTACAAGTTTCAAGAAGTTATTTAAAGGAGATAGGGAAGTACTTTTGACAAAGAAACTTCAACCATCTCTTGAAAAAGGGTTTATTACTCTTAGGGGTTTTGAGAGAGTATTGGTAGGCACAGGTATTTATGTAGAAATGCCACAAGGATATGAGATACAAATTAGACCTAGAAGTGGTAAAGCACTTAAACAAGGACTGACTGTAGTGAATACTCCTGGAACTATTGATGCTGACTACAGAGGGGAAATAGGTATTATTTTAATAAATAATACTCCCTTTTTAAATAGAATTAATCTAGGTGACAGAGTGGCTCAAGGGGTAGCTATGAAGGTTCAGCATATTATTTGGGAACCTACTGGAGAGTTTACTTCTACTGAAAGAGGTTCAGATGGATTTGGCTCAACAGGTGAATAACAAAAAATCCCCTGTAGGAATGCAGGGGACTTTTGCTAATTAATTCAAATAAACACTTTAAAGAATAAATGTACTATAAAAGTACAAATAAAAATATTAAAAGTGATAAATATTAAAGTAAAATGTTCAGGAAAAGGATGCCCACAAGAATTAAGAGGTAAATGTTTTAGGCAAGAAGACAATCCTCATCATGTTTATGTGATGAGAATGAGAGAGTTCTATATGTCCCCACCTTATGATAAAGAGAAAAATGAGTGTGCAGAATTTATTGATATAAAAGAGGTCATTGGTTAATTCCAGTGACCTCTTTTTTTTTTTTTTTCTTGGTTAGCATTTGCCTTTTCTTTCATTTTATCTACTCTTTTAGTTCCATATTCTTGGACTAATCTCCAATAATGGTCATTTTTAATAGTGCCATCTTCATTGAATAACTTTTTAATAGAAGGATATCTAGTATTAGTATCACTGTTTACATATTTAGTTCTTTTCTTTTCATCAAGTTGAGGATAATTCTCTTCATAATATTTAGCTCTTTCCACTTTATAATCTTTTCTAAGATCTTTTCTATTATCTTCTAATACTTTAAAATCACTGGAATGAAGTCTGTTAAAGAAATCGTTAGGATTATAGTCTTTTAAGAAAGTATTATCAAATCCTGCCAATGGTATTGCACCTTTTAAAAGACTTCTTACACCTGTAGGAATTACCATTCTTTCAAGTTGTACTCCCATTCTATTTCTTCCTTCATTTGGACCACTCTCATATGTAAATTTTCCTTGTGCTATTTTTTGACTATTAGCTAAAATATTGTCCACATCTTCCATAGCTTTAACTGTAAATGAATTTAATAAAGAGTAAGGATTGATACCAAAAGATATATCTTCTCCAAATCTTCCTAATAAATTTTCAGAAGCATAATAAATCATACTTGCTTTATGATGAGAAGCTTTTTCTGCTAAACTTGCATCTTTATATTTATCTTTTTCTTCATCATCGGGAGATAAGAGTAGATTAATCAAAGCTTTTACAGCTACTATTTGAGCCATTGTAGCTAATTCAGTTAGTAAAAATTGCATTTCAGCCTGGCTTCTTTCAAATTCTTGTTCAGTTTCTGAAGCTGATTTTTTCATAAGAGTAGCTTTTTGAACTGTTTCATTACTGATAATATAACTACCTACTATATTATTAACTGTTTGTTGTGCAAATTTGGCTAAACCACCTGAAACCACACCTACAACTGACCTAGGTATTTGACTAGTCATTTTCAGTCCTCCTACTAAGAAATTTGTACTCCTATTTAAATAGTGTAATCTTTCTACTCCATTTTTAATTTCTTGAGCATCTTTAGTTATAGATTTTTGAATAGATTTTCTAGTTAAATTTGCTAAATAACCACCTGCAACTGCAGCTCCTATAATAGGTGAAAGTGCTGCTACACCCCCCAATGTAGATGCTGCTACAGCTGTAATCATCATAGCTGTTAAAGCTGTGGCACCATGTCCTTTTTCTCCTAAGTTTTTAATAACTCCATCCTTACCATATCTTCTTTTGATATAAGCAGGAACCCAAGTTTTAAACATCATTAAAAAAGCTCCCATAGTACTTTTCTTTACAACAGTAGTAGAAGTATCTCTATAATCCCCATTTATTTCAGCAATAATAGTTGGAACTGTTCCAGAATTACCAAATTTATTAGCATATTCTTGGTTCTTCTTAAAAATCCAAGTATCTCTATTTTCTTGGGTATCAAAATCAGGCCTTAATCTAAAACTACCATCAACTAAATGAAAAGCAGGATGTGGATTTGAAGTATCTTTAACATTAAATGCTTGTACTACTTGTCCATCTTTACCTACAATATCCATATCTCCTAACATAGCTAAGATTTGAGGTCTTTGAATGGCTTTTTCTGTTTCCCCTACTAAAGCTAAAGGTTTTAAGTTTTTTCTACTTGAGTATTTCTTTAAAATAGTTTCATCTTTTACTAAATTCTCTATCTCATTAGCTGAATTTTGAAATACTCCTAGTGTATTTAAGAATGCATCAGTCAATTTTAAGTTGTTTCTATGAAGAGGGCTTCCTATACTTCCAGCTCTTTTCCAAACTCTACTATAAGATAATGCTGCTATACTATTCCCTGCAGTCCATTTAAGACCATCATTTTGTCTGGTAGCTAAATTACCAATAGCTAAGTTCATAAGTTGAGATTTAGCATTCCAACCCATTCCTGCAGTAATACCTAATTTTAAAAAGAAAGCTTCAGCTATAGCTCCCCCTGTGACTTCTTTACCTATACTATCTTTTTGCTTTATGAGTTTATCTATATCATTTAAAAGTTCTACTTTAGCATCCTCAGGAGTAGTAGGACTCTCATACATTGTAGTTAATTCCTCAATATGAATTTCAATTAACTTTACATATTCCTTATCCTCTTTACTTCTAATTCTTGAGTTTAATCCACCTTTCTTTTTTCTAGGATTGATTCCATATAAATGTCTTTCAATAAAATCTTCAATTAAATTAATAGCTTGTTTCTTTTTTGCTGCAGTTTCATAGTTAGCTCTCCTAGCTAACCCTGATAAAAAATTCATTTGAACCTCTACTTCTTTTTTAGCTTTGAATACTTGTACTGCACTCATCTGAGATACAACAGAATTAATTAAATCATTATCTTGAGACTTATATACTTGGTCTCTTATTTGTTGTTCTACAATCTTTCTTGCACTTAAATGTGGTGGAAATTCAGTAAAACCTCTTTTTGCTAATCTATCCTTAATAAATTGTTGAGTTGGAAAAGGTAAAGAACCTAAAGGAAGATTTACTTTATTTTTTAAACTAGCTAATGGTAATAAATATATCTTTGTTTTATCTTTTACAACCTCGTCTATACTCTTTAAAGTACCATTTAACTGTAAAGTTCCATCATCACTTCTTGTATTCACACTAATAGCATCTGTTACTGCTTTGAATATATCAATACCTAGTTTTCTACCTTGATTTAAAAAATGTTTTGCACCATTATTAATACTTAAAGCATTGTCTTGATAAATATCATATTGATTTGTTATAGCATCTAAAGCTCCTTTAGTATTGTCAGTAGCTTCATACTTTCTATTTTTATTTAAAAAAGAATAGCTATCTCCTAATAATTCCCAAACTCTTAATAAAGTAGGATTTGATTCTATACTATTTTCAAAATCAGTGTTATAATGTTCAGATTTACCTGGAATATAACTTACATATTTCATAGTAGAATGCTTTTTTGCAGGTCTTTCTACTCCATCTTTGTCTATATATTTACCGTATACAATTTTTGAACTCTTCCCTCTTCTAGCAGTATCATTTGCTTCCTGTAGCTTTATAAATTGTAAAGGTGAATTAGTAAAATAAAATTCATTTATTTTTTGTCTGTCTTCTGCATTTAATTTATTGATATGATCTACCTTATTTTTTTCAAGATAAAAAGCAATATGCTCTTCTAAAGCAGCTTCAAATTCATATAATTGTTCCAACTGTTTTTCAACTACTTTATTAAGCTCTCTTTCAGCTACAGTTTGATTATTACTAGTTCCTCCAAGAGTACCTAATAATTCTTTTCTATATTTTGTTTTCTCATTCTCATCCACAGAAAAATTATCTTGTAAAGAATCTGGAATAAAATCTAACATACTTTCAATGTTAGCTATAGTATTCATAGTATCAGGATTATTTGTAAATTCTGTTAATTTCCTAATATCAATAAATTTAGACCTTTCTATAGCTAATTTATTAAAGACAAGTTTTCTTTTGTTTTCAATATCTCTTAAAAAAGTTGCTTTATTTGTTCTATGCTGTGTTTCACTTATATTTTCACCTCTTTTGTAATGATCATTATCTATATTAAAAAGAGTTTTATTAATAGTTTCTTTTAAGTTCTCCCAAGATTCAGAATATTTACTTACAAGTTTTGTACTTCCTGAAGCAGTAGTTCTCACATAAATACCATAATTAGCAGGACTAAAACTAAAACCTAATATTCCTGAAGTAGATTTTTTTAATATCTTTTCTGCTTTAGGCTTTAAATTCATTAATTCCTCTTGAATATGAACCATTTCTTTTTTAGCTACTGCATCATCATATAATTTCCTAACCATAGTCAATAAAGGGACTTCTCCTTGTCCTTCTATTGGTAAAAACCAATAAGATAAATCATCTACACTTAAAGATGTTAAAGTGTTTTTAAATTTTTCTAATACATTTTTTTCCTCTACTGTAGCTTCATCTTTTCCTTCCTCTTTAGCTTCAATTTCCAACATACTCTTAGTATATTGATTAGATGCAGTTACATATTTTCTTTTTATTTTGGAATATCTACTCTCAAATTTTTCAAATAAAACAAGAGTTTTTTTATCTATTATGTTTTCAAATTCACCCCCCTCATAGAATCTTTCTTTTAAATCATCAACATTTAAAATAGGAGATAGTTGTTCAAAGTACTTTTGTACTGCAGTGATATTTTCAAGTGTAGGATTTTTAGATAGAATCTTATTAATATTATCTAAATCTTTATTAAAATATTTAAAATAATTAATAACATTAGTAGATACTGCTCCTAATTCTTTTAAGTCTCTGCTCAATGAATTTGCAATTGTGCTTAATTGTGCAATTTGTTTTTTTGTGTCTTTAGATTGATTAGGACTTTCTCTTAAAATATTAATTCTATGATATAAGTAATCTCTGTATTTAGTTTTATTACTAAAAACCAATCCAAAATTATATCCATCAGCTTCTTCTGGAGTTTCTTCCATCTCTAATATGTAGTCATACATATAAGTATTGTCAAATTCTATCCCTGCTCTTTTTGCATCAGCTTTTTGAACCTCTACTGCACTTTTGATATTCCCAGCTAAATCACTTTTTCTTTCAGTTTCTTTAACTAACTCATTGGTAGGATGTAGTTCTACTCCCACTCCATAAAGAAATCCATCATTTATAGAGGCAGTTCTACCAAATTTACCTGAATTATACTTTCTATTGACTGTATCAATATTAGCTTTAACTTTATCTCTAGTTGTTTTTTCTTTTCCACTTTCATAAGGGAAAAAAATAGTATTTTCCCCTATAGCTTCAAACTTAAGATTTTTAGTAATAAGTTCTTTAGAATCTGTAAGTATTTTCTTTTTTATATCACAACTCATTATTCACAAGGTTTAATGTTCTTAGGCATAATTATCTCTGGATTTGCTATCACTGGATTTCCTGTTAAAGGTAGTAAACTTTCAGGATCTATTTCAAAATCTGGATTATTAGGATTGTCTGCATCCAAAGTTGCATCATTAATCTCTTTATCTAACTCAGCACCTGTAAGTTGAGTGCCATTTAGTATCAAAGGGTCTTTCATGACTTCCTGATATGCTGCCCAATCTGCATCTTTACCTGATATAGTTTGAGTAATTCCTTCTTTTTTATAAGAAGATGCTCTTGAAGCTAAGAAGTTTAAATTAGATTGAACAATTTGTTCAGCTAAATTATTCTCTACACCTGCAATTGCATTAAACAATCTTTGCATTACCTTAGTAAATTTCTGAGAGATTGTTAAAGAAGTTCCAGGGTATTTCATTTTAGAAGTTTCCTCTATAAACTCTTGATTATTAGATAAACTAACAGCTAAGTACTCTTTAATATTTACAGTAGGATAAAACACAGAAAGCTCTCTTGGAGTAAACTTTATGGCTTTATCCCCTGCTTTGTAATCTCTGTATTTAGCATAAAATTCTTTATACTCTTTAGGGTATTTTTTCTCAATTGCATTGTTAGTAGCAATAAACATATTCCATACATCCTTAACTTCTTGAGGAGCATAAGGAGATATATCTCCATCAGAATTTAAATCATAACTAATATAAGGAGTTAAATATCCTACAGTTACAGCATGAATAAACTCATGTACAAATATTTCTCCTACTCTATCTGCAGTAGGATTTAATGTAATATGATTTCCTAAAGTTGAGCCACCAAAATTAGCATTTTCATCAAATGAAATAGTGATATTTAAAGCTTTATCTTTAAATAGAGTTAGTAGAGTGTCAGCCATCTCAGATAATGCAGGATTATAGGGGAATTGCCCATCCCTGACTTTCTCTAATAAAGTCATAGGAGTATCATCAGTAGTTACCTCTTTAATACCATCTTTTGATGGGTATACTTCTATTGTTTGTGCAAGTTCTGCCTTACCTTCTACTTTTTCAGACTTGATTAAACTTGTTACTTGATTAGCTCCATAATTATATTCAGTCATTCCAAATGTCCCAGCTACTTCTATTTTTACATAAGAGTTTGTTCCCTCTATGTTTTTAAATAAATTCCATTTATCTTTTTTTAATTTACTCTTACTTTTCACAGGAAAAGCAATAGTTTCCATAGGGTATTCTAAATTTGAATCTTTAATAGTAAAACCTAATCCACCCTCATGAAATTGCACATGTTTCTTTTGATAATCTGTATCTAATCTAGAAGCATAACTAGGATTATTTTGATAAAATTGAGTTTTAAATCCTTTTAATCTATCTTTTGTATTCCAAGAAGCAATTCTTGGGTCATACTGTTGCATTAATCTTGTTACATTTACATTAGTACCATCTCTAGTTTTAATGTCTGTCATTAATTGGTCATAGTACTCAGTAGGGATAAACCTATGAAATTGAATAGCTTCACTTACTACTCCTCCTGTAATATGAGAATATGAAATTAAATCTTGAGCTAATTGTCTAACTGTATAAGGTTCCCCATTTTTATCTGGTAACTTAGTTTCACTAACTAATAACTCTTTAAATGCAATATTTAAATCTTCTTCATTAGTATTTCCTGCAGCAGTATTGTCAAAACCAATGATATCAGGATTACCATTTTCTCCTACATCATATTTTAGAGAAGTTAAGAAAGGATTATTTTTAAGTTCTTTTATACCTTCCTCAGTCCCTTTATCATTTAAAATATCTGATATATAAGTACTTAAAGACTTGTGCCCTTCTTTTCTAAATAATAAATTACTTCTTTCTTCTGTTACATCACCATTAAATATTCCATTTCTATTATTAGAAGTTATGAATTTTTTAATCTCTTGAAAAATAGTTTCTTGTATTTCAGTAGTTTTAGCACCTCTTCCTGTTTCATCTACTATCTCATCAATTACAGATGAAATATAAGAATCATAATATGGATAATAATCATAAAATAAGTTTCTATTTAATGATAAAGCAGTACCTACCATGACACCTTGATTAGTAGTTGGTTCAAAGAAAATTCCATCCCCCATATTAAGTCCAACTCCATCAGTATTAACTTTACCTAGTAATTGCTCAATATTTTCAAATTTACCATTTAAATCACTTGTACCTATAATTAATTCTTTAAAAGCTTCAATTTTATCTTTAGACTCCCACATAGATTTACCTAAATTAGACATATCTACTATTTGATTTAGTTCTTTCAAACTATCAGCATCCCCCATTAAGCTTTTATAAAGGTTTAAAACTTCTTTTTGTAAATCTTCATTTACATCTTGTTTTAATCCCTCTACTAAATTTACTCCTGTCATTTCAGCAGTACCACCTTCTTTTAATTGGTAGTTGCCCATCATTTCTTTGAAGATTTTGTCCTTTAATTTAGGTGTATAATTTCCAATGATTGAAGAACCATCTTTTAATCTTCTAAAATATTCTTTTATAATAGGTTGGGAATGTAAAAGATAAGGAATTGAATACTCTGTATAGTACACATCTTTTCCATTTAAAAATGCTTTTTTATGGAATTTATTAAGAGGATTATATGTAGTAGGAGGTGTAGACCCTTGTTCTACTTCTCCTAGTAATCTCACTTCAAGGTCAATACCTAATTGTGCTAATAAGCTATCTACAGCTACATTATTGATATGAGTAATTCCTACTCTACCTAATATTTGAGCTTTTTCATTATCAGTAGCAGTATTTACTCTTTCATCTAAAGACTCTGCAATACTCCTAGCTAATAATATCTCCACTTCTTTAGCACCATCCACTGATTTATTCATCAATGAGCCAAATTTACCATCTGAAATTAAATCCCCTATTCTAACTCTTTTTGGACCATACCCATCAACACCTTTTTCAATTAAACCAAGCTTAGAATCTAAGTTGACTTGTTGATTTAAACTGTTGAAAGTAACCCCTTTAGCATAAATACCAATAGCTCCTCCACCTGTAGATCCAGATATTAATTTTTTTCTTTGATAGTCTGGAGAAGTCAATGATAAATTTTCATTACTTTCAACACTACTTTGTTCATCTATAGCTTCAGCTTGAACTTCAGCTTTATCCATAGAAAGTACTTTATTAATTCTTTTTTGAATTAAAGGGCTCTTATTACCATAAACTTTATTGTGAATCTCAATAAACTTGTTTTGAGCTAATTTTAAAGCCATTTTATTAGGTAAAGTAGCTACTTTTTCTCTTTGTTTTTCTAACTTTTTATCATCCATTTCTATGTCAGATGAAAAACTAGCTTCATATTCTTCTTTGCCAAAAATTGCTAACATTAAGCCATCAATCATAGCTATATCTTTACCTTTTTTACCTTCAAAAGCACCTTGATTTTCTTTATTAGAAACTCTAGCTTGAGTTATCTCAAGTTTTTCTTGTGCTTTTTCTAGTAGGTAGTCAATATGACCTTGATTTAATTTCTCAATTCTACCTGTTTCAGGATTTTTAAAATGATGGAATTGATAATTAGTTAATTTATCAATATCAAAATCTTGTCCCATTTGAGTTACAAAATTACTAGGAGTAATCATTAAATCCCCCATAACTGCAGGTATAAAACCTACTATTTCAATATTACTACCTGACCCATGTGATGAAGTAGGAGTTCTAAAAGTAAAGTTCTCAAATAAAGCAGGGTCTATTTTTTGTTGATTTATACTAAAATTACCATTTTCATTTTCTGTTATATAAATATAATCCCCTTCTTCAGTTTTTTCAAATAAGTCTATTAATT
>Ga0070748_1000297_pt1 | contig 25044 bp, 22 predicted proteins | sample VirMetDEL_Nov_12_FD_77015 | JGI IMG/M metagenome (GOLD analysis project Ga0070748, IMG submission 77015) | Aqueous microbial communities from the Delaware River and Bay under freshwater to marine salinity gradient to study organic matter... | ecosystem: Environmental > Aquatic > Marine > Coastal... | reverse complement strand
GCCAGATAAACCAAAAAATATCGCCACATCGCCGGTTTTACCCACGTTAGCACTACAATGCATAGACGCTATGCCCTTAAGTGGTAACAGGTAATTCATCACGGAAAACATGCCTTTTTTCATTTCACCGCCGTACCAAGTACCGCCGATTAATTGCACTTTTTCACTTAGGTTAAAAGCCACAAAATTTTCAGAATTAAGGCCTTGTTGTTGCCAATCGGGATTGACGGCTTTGGCGCCGTTCATGACGATAAAATCAGGCATAAAGTCGGTTAATTCATGCTCAGCAGGACGAATAAACATGTTTTTGACAAAATGTGCCTGCCAAGCTACTTCGGTAATAAAACGTACTTTTAAGCGGCTGTCTGCGTTGGCTCCACAATATGTGACTACGACAAACAGTCGTTTGCCAGAAAGTTGCTTGGTGACTAGAGATTTAAGTGACTGCCAGATTTGCGGAGAAATTGCTTTATTATCGTTTTTGCCTTGGGTAGACCACCACACTGAATCTTTAGTGTTGTCATCTAATACTATGTATTTATCTTTTGGTGAACGTCCGGTAAATACCCCAGTATCCACGGTTACTGCGCCGGATTGGGTTAGCGTAGCACGCTCATAGCCAGTTAACGATGGCTTGGTAGTTTCATCAAACAGCATCTCGTAAGAGGGGTTATGGATAACCTCGCTACAGTCTGTAATGCCGATTTGTGCGAGTTCGTTGATCATTTTTATGTTTAGCATAAAAAGCTTTCCCCTGAATTAGCTGACTATCATTAATCTAAGCCTGAGACATTGAGCCAGATTGCACGCTGACTGAGTAGTCGTCTGTGGTTATATTGGTTATTCGTCTTATTTATGCCAATAGCGTATAACGCGAGCAACTTTTTGTCTTCGGGGTGGGCTGTATCTTGCTTCGAGCAAAAGTGTTCATTATTTTTTACACAGACCTAAGTGTAAGGCGAGAGGCGAATTTGATTCAAGCTTTAAAAGTGACAAGATTGTAGAATCGCTAATACGCAGGATACTTGTTTAGTACCCAGCGTACTCACTTGTTTTTTACGTAGGTAAACAGAAACATTGTGGCAATATTAGGGCTTTAATTTTAACTGGATAACCTAAGTTGATACTTAATTTGTTCGGCGATGCGATTAACACTATTACGACCCTCTTCAATGAGTTCAGCGGCACGATAAAACTCCATCATGCCAAAATCACGTAATTGCGGTTCAATAAGTATGTCGGGGGGATCGCCAGCTAAACGCGAACGGGTAACACGGGCTTGTAATATATCTAAGGATCCTGACATGGCATTTAAAATAGAGGGAGCGGGCAGAGCATTAGGACTAGTATTTACATTTTGGCTCAGTTCTTCGCCAGAATTTACTTGTTGCAGTAGATCCATTTCGCCTTCAGAGTTTTGCTCGGCAGGTGTTTGTTCTAGTTGTTCTTTATCGCCACTTTTTTTAAACCAACTTTGGATCTGAGCATGACTGCGCTTAAAAAAGTCAGAGTTTTTCTGTTGGTTTTTTTCATGTTCTAATTGATTTTGCAATAAAGATTGCGGGCGAAAATCTGCACTTAAATTAATGGCAAATACAATATCCGCGCCCAAAGCACGACATAAGTTTACTGGCACAGGGTTGACAACTCCTCCATCGACTAACCAACGATTATCAATACATACTGGCGGGAAAAGACCCGGAATAGCACAGGAAGCACGCACTGCATCAATGACTGAGCCTTGCAAAAAATCAACTTCGCGGCCACTGTAGAGATCAGTAGCTACTGCGGCAAAGGGCTTGTTAAGTTGGCTAAAGTTTTCAAAGGCAAAGTTATCTTGTAGTGCTTTAAATACTTTAAGTCCACTGACTAAGCCACCGCGATAAAAACCAACCCCCATTAAGGCAAAAACCTGCCATTCGGTTAGGCTTTCTACCCACTCCTGTAATTCTGTTAATTTTCCAGAAGAATAGGCCGCGCCAACATAGGCCCCGATTGAACAGCCAGCCACTACATCAATATGAATACCCAGTTCTTCTAAGGCTTGGATGACGCCGATGTGGGCCCACCCTCTAGACGCTCCGCTGCCTAATGCTAATCCTATTTTCATTGCTGACTCTCCATTTTTTCCTACAAGCTAATTACTTTAAACAACTACAGACTAATGATTTTCAGGGATTCAAACTCATCTTTGACATCAATGACTGGGCTTGTGGGTATGACAGGAGGATCAAACCCAATATCACCATCCATGTAAGGGCTATCTTGGGTTTTTAAACTTGCAAAATCGAACAGACTATTATCTGCTAAATGGGAAGGCGTGATGTTTTGCATGGCTTTAAACATAGACTCTATGCGGCCAGGAAAACGTTTATTCCAATCATTAAGCATGCCTTTAATAGCTTTACGTTGTAGGTTTTCTTGTGAGCCACACAAGTTACACGGAATAATTGGGAATTCCATCACTGAGGAATAAGCGATGATGTCTTGTTCACTGCAATAAGCTAAGGGACGAATAACGATTTGTTTGCCATCATCACTCACCAATTTAGGTGGCATGGCTTTTAACTTACCGCCATAAAACATATTTAAAAACAAGGTTTCAAGCATATCGTCACGGTGGTGACCTAAAGCAACTTTAGTGGCGCCAAGTTCACTCGCTGTGCGATATAAAATAGCGCGTCTAAGACGAGAACACAGTGCACAAGTGGTTTTACCTTCTGGTACTTTATCTACTACTATGGAATAGGTATCTTCTTCTACAATTTTAAAATCAACGCCAACTTGGCTGAGGTATTCAGGCAAGACATGCTCTGGAAAACCAGGCTGTTTTTGATCAAGATTAACCGCAATAATACTAAATTTTATGGGAGCTACACGTTGCATATATAACAGCACATCCAGCATGGTATAGCTGTCCTTGCCTCCCGATAAACACACCATTATTTTATCGCCGTCTTCAATCATATTGAAATCAGCAATGGCTTTTCCGGTATTGTGGCGAATGCGTTTTTGAAGTTTGTTAAAACTGTATTTGTGCTTTTTATCTAATTCTGAAATCTGACTCATGTTCTCAACTTTTTACCGCTAGTAAAGCTTGTAACTTGTTACTTGATGGGCAATTATAACGGAAAATGCCTCAATAAAAATCAATGATTTAAGCCATATTCAGTCTTGTATTAATTTTTATCTGTAGTTGATTTACCCCTAAGCAACGGTAGTTATTTATATCCCATGGAATTAGCAATAAAAGTCGCTGACTTAGCGTTTAGTTGGCCAAAAAATCCACAATTTTGTTTGTCTATTGTTGATTGGCAAGTGAAGTGTGGCCAAAAAGTATTTTTATATGGCCCTTCGGGTAGTGGTAAATCCACCTTATTAAATCTATTAAGTGGCGTGGTCGCGGGCTATTCAGGTCAAATTACTATATTACAGCAAGAATTAAAAACCCTGTCAGCGGCCAAACGAGACCGTTTTAGGGCGCAACATATGGGCATGATATTTCAGCAATTTAATTTATTGCCTTATCTCAGTGGCCGTCAAAATATTCAGTTAGGCCAATATTTTGCTCCACAGTCAAATAAACAGAGTAACGACTTATTGGCTCAATTGTGCGAAAAACTGCAACTATCAAACTACTTACTTAGCCAATCGGCAGGCTCTATGAGTGTAGGACAGCAACAGCGTATTGCGGTTGCGAGGGCGCTAATAAATCAACCTCAACTCATTATTGCGGATGAACCAACGTCTGCACTTGATAGCGAGCTACGTGACCAATTTATAGAACTTCTGTTATCTACTGCCAGCGAGAGCACTGTTGTTTTTGTCAGTCACGATCGTAGCTTAGCCACACATTTTGATGAGCAATTTGACTTAACAACTCTACAGGGCGAGCTAAAGCAATGATGTTAGTTAAATTGTTATGGGCCAGTGTATTTTCACGTAAAACCATGGCCTTACTGACCGGTTTTTCAATTGCCATTAGCATGTTGGTATTGTTGAGTGTGGCGCATATTGAATCACAAGTAAGAGAAAACTTTGAACGCTCGGTATCGGGTGTGGATCTCATTGTAGGCAGTCGTACTAGCCAGCTAAATTTATTACTGTTTTCTATCTTTAAAATTGGTTTTCCCAGCAATAACGTACAGTGGCAAAGTTACTCCACCATTAAACAAAATCCCATGGTGGAGTGGGCAGTACCTATTTCTTTAGGTGACTCTCATCAGGGGTATGGTGTGGTAGGCACCACAGAAGACTATTTCACACATATTAAATATGCCAATAAACAGACACTCAAGTTTGCCCAAGGTCACAGTTTTAAACATGATTTTGATATTGTTATTGGTTCAGCGGTTGCCAAAGACTTGTTATATGAGCTTGGTAAACAAATTATCTTAAGTCATGGCGCGGGTAAAGTGAGTTTTAGTCAGCATAAAGCCCATCCATTTACTGTGGTTGGTATATTAGCAGCCAGCGGCACTCCCATGGATCGCGCCATCTATATTCCCATTCAGAGTGTTGATATTTTACATAATGTTAAGACCTCAATAAAACCAGATGGACATGAGTTACATGGGATAGAGGCGTTTAACCAGCCAGAATTAAGTGCCTTATTGCTTGGCGCCAAAAGTAGAGTGGCGGTGTTAAGTTTACAGCGAGAATTAAGCCAATTTAAAGCTGAGCCTTTAACTGCTATTTTGCCTGCGCTGGCTTTGCGTGAATTATGGCAAATGCTAAGCACGGTAGAAATTAGTTTAAGGGTGATTTCAATATTAGTGCTGTGCGCTGCGCTTATCGGCATGACAACTATGTTATTGGCATCAATGCGTGAACGACAACAGGAGTTAGCCGTACTCAGGGCCCTAGGAGCAAGACCTTGGTTGATATTATTATTAGTTGAAGCAGAAGCGGTGTTGTTAACCTTGTTTGGTGGCGTAATGGGCTATGCTTTTTTGTGTATCAGTTTAGTCGTGCTCGAGCCAGTGTTATTGCGTGAATATTCTTTTAGTCTGAGCTCTTACCCCGAAGTATCAAGCTTTATGCTCTATTTGGCCATGGCAGTATTACTTGCCATGGCCTTAGCTCTTGTTCCCGCTGTTAGTGCTTACAAAAAATCCCTGCAAAGCGGTTTGAGTTTTCGTTAGAGACGAATAGGTGAAACGAAACCCTCTGGTTTAATCGCCAGCACATCACAATCGAGTTTATCAATTACATGTTCTGCCGTATTGCCAATAAGCGCGGCAGAAATACCTTGCCTGCCCACAGTTCCCAGTACCACAAGTTCGGCATCTAATTGCTCGGCATATTTAGGAATTACGTCCTCAGGTAAACCTTCTTCAATGTGACAACGTTGCTGGTCGATGTGATGGCGCGAGGCATGTTTAAGCATGGCATCAACGTGATGTTGGCGGACATTTTGATTGTATTGGCTAGGATCAAATTCGGGGATTTCTATGACTATATTTGTGGGAGTACCCGGATAAGAGTTAACTAAATGCACATCTGACTTAAGTAACTTGGCAAATTGCAGGGCATGAAAGGTGATCTTTTCGTTAAGTGATTGATGCTCTGCAATATCGACTCCGACGTTTACCGCTGCAAGAATTTGTCCACCAATTGGCCAATCATGTTCTTTGACTAATAACACCGGTACTGGGGCTTTACGCATAATATGCCAATCGGTGGGGGTAAATATCACCGATTTCAGTACGCCGTGTTGTTGAGTACCTTTTACGATTAAGTCGTAACCTTTTTCTATGACTTCATAAATGATGCTTTCGTATGGTCGATTGTGCCACACCACTTTAATATCGATAGTGCAGCCAGTTTGAGAAAACTCACTGGTGAGCAGATTGCTAAGCCATTCGGTGCGTTCGTCAACGACAGCTTGACGCATATTTTCTCTTTCATCCATGGATAACATGGTCGTCATTTCATAAGAAAAATCATAAATGGTTAAAAATGCTGTAATGCTCGCCCCCGTTTTTTGCGAAATTTCGATGGCTCTGGCGAGTGACTTTTGTTGTTCAAGGTTTCCATCTATAACGGCAAGTATTTTCTGAAAGTTCATATCAAACACCTTTTTTATTAATCACCATGGGTGGACAGCTTGCGATCACAACTTATAAAACTGTGCTTAACTGAAGTGTATGAAACGAATGGATTTTTTGCCAATAAGGAAAGAAATGAGCGGCTAAAAAAATATAAAACCAAATGTTTTGGCAAGCAACAACAAGGCATACACAAACAAACAAAACGCGACAGCCTGTTTAAACACAGGATGACGAACTAGGCTACTAACTTGCTTAATACCCAGTGCCATTAATAACATCACAGGTAAGGTGCCAAGGCCAAAACCAAGCATGATGCTAGCACCTGTAAGCGCAGAGCCGCTTGCAAGGGCCCAAGTTAAACTTGAATAGACTAAACCGCAGGGCAACCATCCCCATATCATGCCATAGGGCAGGGCATGTAATGGACTGTTAAAGGGCACTAAGGTTTTGCCTAAGGGACTTAAATATTTCCACAAGTATTTGCCCATACGTTCAACGTGCACTAGGCCCTTCCACCATCCTCCGATGTAACAAGCCAGTAAAAGTAAAAAACTTGCACTAATAAGTTCTAACACTTTCAATCCCGTAGGACTTTGTTGAGTGACAAGTTGACCTAACAAACCAGTAAGCGCACCGGCAAGGCAATAGCTAGATATGCGACCAAGATTGTAGGCCAGTACATAGGGAAATACTGTTTTATTGCTTGGAATTGCAAAACTGAGGGCGCTGACAATGCCGCCACACATTGCGACACAATGCACGCTACCCGCTAGGCCAATCAAAAACGCCGCAAAAAAACTCAGTTCAGTCATTGTTGGTTTTATTGGTCGATTTGATGCGGTCTTGCTCTACTTTCGTATTATTAACCGACTTTTTTTTAATATCATCGTCAAATAAGATACTGTGGCCATGGCGTTCCAAATCATCAAACTGATTGGATTTTACTGCCCAGAAAAATACCGCTATGGCGATACACACCAATAGTATGGCTATGGGGATCAATACATAAATAATACTCATATCAGCCTACTTTTATGCGCAGTAAACGACTGGCGTTTAGCACCACTAACAAAGAACTTAAGGACATGCCAATGACTGCGGCCAGAGGGCTTAATATACCCAATACAGCGAGTGGCAAAATTAACATATTGTAGGCAATTGCCCAGCCCATATTTTGTTTAATATTACGTTGAGTTTTACGAGCCACTTCAAAGAGGACAGGTATTTTATGTAAGGCATTTTCTAATAAAATGACATCAGCAGAAGATTTAGCCAAATCAGTGCCCATTCCTAACGTAATGGCAACATCTGCTTGCGCCAATACCGGTCCATCATTGATGCCATCACCCACCATTAAAACCTTGTGACCAGCATTTTGTGCTTGTTTTATCAGCTGTAATTTTTGCTGAGGATCTAAGTGAGCATGCCAATGACTAATGTTTAAATTTTCGGCAAGTTGTTTAACTGCAGTATGGTTGTCACCACTTAACAGGGCAATGTGACGTGGTTTACAATAATTCACCAAAGCTTGGCTGTCTTTTCGCACAGTATCACTGAGTTGAAAGGCGGCTAGTAGTTTATCTTCGCAAGCCAGAAAAACACTGCAATTCTGTAACTCAGCGGGTATGGCTAACTCGACTAAGCGACTTGAGCCTATACGATATTCAACACCAGCGATTCGCCCCATAATGCCTTGAGCCACTATTTCTTGGGCTTCAAACACTTCTACTAAGTGGCTATCTTGTTTAAAAACCGACGCTATGGGATGACTTGAAAACTGCTCTAAACTGGCGGCCAATTGGTAAATATCGCTATCACTTAACTCACTGATATTATGTAACTTTTGTATAGCAAACTTACCTTCGGTAAGAGTGCCGGTTTTATCGAGTGCTACCCAATCAATGTTATTAATCTGTTCCAGCACGTCAGCCCTTTTTAATAATACTCCTTGTTTATTCAGATTAGCGATGGCGCACGTTAAACTTACTGGCGTGGCTAATCCAAGGGCACAAGGGCAGGTGGCTATAAGTACTGAAATAGCCACCCAAAATGCCTTGTCTGGCGCATAAAAATACCAGAAAGCAAACGAGAGTGTGGCAGCAAGTAAAACAAAAATGACAAAATATTGTGCAACATTATCAGCTAAAGCCGCAATCTTGGGTTTGGCTAAAAGAGCAGAGTTTTGCAACTGATTAATTTGATTCGCTAAAGAATGTTTTAATGTTTGGCTAACTTCAATCACAATGGTACCAACTTGATTAATGGTACCAGCATAAACCGGATCCAGAGGATGTTTGGTGACAAGTTCAAACTCACCAGTCAACATGGACTCATTAACTTGCCCAACACCTTGCAGTATTTTGCCATCAATGGGGATTATCTGCCCCGTTTTGACTAATACTTGCTGTCCAACTACCAGAGATTTTGCCAGAACGAGTTGATATTCACCATTGAGCACTAAGGTGGCTGTAGAGGGCATGTGGTTTAATAAATTTGCCGATATTTGCACCGCTTTAAAGCGCGCGTTTTGCTCTAAAAAACGACTAATTAGCAATAAAAATACAAACATACACAGAGATTCGAAATAGCTTTGTCCACTGTCAGTGAAGGTGGCGTAACAACCTGAAATATAAATACTCAGCAAAGCAAAACTAATGGGTACATCCATGTTAACCCGCTTGGCTTTCAGCGCTTTGTAAGCACTAAGATAAAAGCCCATGGCAGAATATAAGGCAACAGGGGTGGATAAAATTAAACTGATCCAAGCAAAGTACAGTTTAGTATCCTTATCAATATGTCCAAACCAATCGAAAAATACGCCTAAATTGAGCATCATTACTTGCATCGTCATTAAGCCGGCTAGGCCTAAACGTTTGAGCAGGGTTTTATTTTCGTGTTGATGTAAAGCTTCGTGCTGTTCGGCTTGAAATGGTTTGGCGTCGTAGCCAATTTGTTGAATTTTTTGCAGTATTTGACTGAGTTTCAGCTCTTGTTCGTCCCAAATTACCACTAAACGTTTAGCCATAACGTTGGCACCGACTTTTTTAATGCCATTGAGTTTAGACAACTGCTTTTCAATCAACCAACCACAGGCCGCACAATTGATCCCAGCAATACTAAGCTGAATTTCCTTGCCTTGTTTGTCTTGCTGAATAAATTCATCGGTCACGCTTTTTTCATCAAACAAACGCAATGACTGTAGAATATCACTATCATTAATAGCAGGCTTAGGTGCCAGTTCGCTGCGAAAAGTGTAATAATTTTCTAGCCCATTATTTACTATTGCCTCGGCTACAGCCTGACAGCCGGGACAACAAAAATACCTAACTTGGTGCAATACCTTGGCTGCATAGAGCTTATTAGGATTACTAGAACCGCAGTGATAACATGCTGTGTGCATAGTATTAGGGCTTAAAAAGTAGGGCTTTACTTAAAGGTAAATGCATAACCTGTTGAATTTTCCAGCTTTCGTCATGTGGATGTAAGCTCACTCGCCATTTACCATCAATAGCTTGTTCCACCGTTCCTCGATACAGACCGTTGGCATCTTTTAATAAGATGATCTTAAAATCTTTGAAACTTTGGGTCGAGTGAAAAAGATCTAAAGTCAAAGCAGAACCATCTGTTATCTGACCTTTTAATATTTCGACTTCGACTACATCGTGGTTAAATTGTATGCGGGTTTCTATGCCCAACAGGCGAGCTTGTTCGACTTTATGTAGATCAAGATTAATAGACTTGCCTTCATTGTAATAATCGTCTTGCACCAAGCTATCTTCACCATCAAATGCCAGATGTAACATAGTAAAACTAAGTACCATGGAGGTGAGGGGGATGATAATGAGAAACCACGGCCAAAACTGTTTGTACCAGGGGAGCTTTTCAGCAAGTTGCATAGGTTAAGATGTCCAAAATGTAGTTTGTATAGTCTATACAAAAAAAAGCCTCGGTTTACCGAGGCTAAATGCAGGGTTTTAGCTTACTTATTCTGAGATAAACTATATACGTATGCGGCCACTAAGTGAATTTTCTTTTCACCTAAAGTTGTTTTAAAACTAGGCATGACTCCATTGCGCCCATAACTTAGGGTTTCAGTGACCGTTTTTTCGCTACCACCGTATAACCAAATGTTGTCTGTTAGGTTAGGAGCACCAAATACTTGGTTGCCTTTTCCATCAGCACCATGGCATGCAGCACAGGCGACAAAGCGATCTTTGCCTTTTTCAGCAAGTGAGTCGTCAACTTTACGACCGCTTAGGCTCAAAGTATAGTTTACAACTTCTTTAATACCATCTGCTCCCATGCTGTCTAACCAAGCAGGCATTAGGGCGTTACGACCTTTGAGTAGGGTTTCGGTGATTTTCTCCGGAGTACCACCGTATAACCAATCTTGATCAGTTAGGTTAGGAAAACCACTATTGGCGCCTTTGGCATCTGAACCATGACATTGCGAACAGTTTTGACTAAATAAACGTTGACCAATTTTTAGCGCTTCTGGTTGGGAAACTAAATCAGGGATAGTCATCGCATAATATTTATCAAAAATAGGTTGAAATGTTTCATTAGCAGCTGCAACTTCGCGGTCATATTGACTGATTACGCCATCTTCAATATTTTTCTCAATCGCTGCCTTAGACTCAGCTAGTGATAAAATACCTTGATTCGAACTTTGCCAGTTCCACAAACCTTTATAGCTACCTAAACCTGGATACAGTATTAGATAAATAAGTCCCCAGACAATACAGATATAAAATAATATGGTCCACCAGCGAGGCAATTGATTATTGATTTCGAGAATACCATCAAATTCATGATGCATATCATCGCCTTCTTCTACTCCGGTTTTATTAGATAAGCACCAGCGAAGTAATAAATAACAACCCAAAATTGATCCCAGTGTTATCACTGAAATCCAAATACTCCAAAAACTACTCATCTAGTTTTGACTCCTGCTTGTTAGTCTGAGGCTCATCGGCAAAAATCAAATTTTGCGCTTCATCAAAGCGAGCTTTTGATTTTTTACTGTAGGCCCATAAAACTATGCCTATAAAACAAACAAATACTAATACCGTAAAAATACTGCCACTGACTGCATAATCCATATTATTTCAACGCTGTGCCAAGTGATTGTAAATAGGCAATTAATGCCTCCATTTCGGTTTTACCCTTAACTGCTGCTTGCGCCCCTGCAATATCTTCATCTGAATAAGGCACACCAAAATCTCTAAACACAGCTAGTTTCTTGGCAATTAAGTCACCCGTTAATTTGTTTTCGTTCAACCATGGGAAACCAGGCATATTAGACTCAGGTACGACGTTACGTGGGTTGATTAAATGTACTTTGTGCCATTCATCACTATAACGACCACCAACACGCGCCAAATCTGGCCCCGTACGTTTCGAACCCCATAAAAAGGGATGCTCCCACACTGACTCGCCTGCCACTGAATAATGACCATATCGCTCTGTCTCTGAGCGGAAAGGGCGGATCATTTGACTGTGACAACCTACACAACCTTCACGAATAAAGATGTCACGCCCTTCCATTTGTAAGGCTGTGTAAGGCTTTAAACCGTCTACAGGGGTCATAGTCTGCTGTTGAAACATAAGTGGCGTTATCTGTGCCATGCCACCCAAACTGATAGCTATCAACACCAAAATGGTTAACAAACCGACATTTTTTTCAATTAGCTCATGTGCATTTTTCATCTGATTTGCTCCTTAAGCTGGTTGTAGTGCTTTATCATCGGCGGTTTCTTGACTATCGCCTTTGATGGTTTTGTAACAGTTGTAGGCCATGATCAACATGCCTATTACAACTAAAACACCACCAATAAAGCGCACTAGATAAAACGGCTTAGAAGCTTCAAGAGACTCAACAAAACTATAGGTCAATGTGCCGTCTGCATTAATTGCACGCCACATTAAGCCTTGTAGTACTCCAGACATCCACATGGCAACGATATACAACACAACACCAATAGTAGCTAACCAGAAATGCACGTTAATTAAATAAGTGCTGTACATACGCTCACGGTTAAATAACACAGGTATAAGATGATAAATTGAGCCTATAGAAACCATGGCCACCCAACCTAGAGCACCTGAATGCACATGGCCAATAGTCCAATCGGTGTAATGTGACAATGCGTTAACTGTTTTAATGGCCATCATAGGACCTTCAAAGGTCGACATGCCATAAAACGAAAGTGATACCACTAAGAAGCGTAATATTGGGTCGGTACGTAATTTGTGCCAAGCTCCAGATAAGGTCATTATGCCGTTGATCATGCCACCCCAAGAAGGTACAAATAAAATAATCGACATCACCATGCCCAATGACTGAGTCCAGTCAGGCAGGGCAGTATAATGAAGGTGGTGAGGACCAGCCCAAATATACAATGAAATTAATGCCCAAAAGTGCACAACAGATAAACGGTATGAATAAACCGGACGACCTGCTTGTTTGGGTACAAAATAATACATCATGCCTAAAAAGCCAGCTGTCAGGAAGAAACCAACAGCGTTATGCCCGTACCACCATTGCATCATGGCATCCACGGCACCAGCATAAATTGAATAGGATTTAGTTAATGAAACAGGCACTACCATACTGTTACCTATGTGCAGTACCAAAACAGTTAACATAAACGCGCCAAAAAACCAGTTGGCTACATAAATATGGGATACTTTTCGAATCACCATGGTAGCAAAAAAGTTGATTACATAGGCGCTCCACACCAGAGCGATAAGAATATCAATGGGCCATTCAAGTTCAGCATATTCTTTACTTGATGTGATCCCCAGTGGCAACGTAATTACCGCTAGAACAATCACAAGTTGCCAACCCCAAAACGTAAAAGCGGCTAATTTGTCACTGAATATACGTACTTGAGATGTTCGTTGAACAACATAAAATGAGGTTGCAAATAAAGCACTGCCACCAAAAGCGAAAATAACCGCATTGGTGTGCAAAGGTCGTAATCGAGAAAACGTTAACCATGGGGTGTCAAAATTTAGAGCAGGCCAATATAATTGGGCAGCAATAAATACACCTATTGCCATACCTATAATACCCCAAACTACTGTCATCACCGCAAACTGCCGAACAACTTTATAGTTATATTCGGGATGTACTTGAATTGCATCACTCATTTAATGAATCTTCCACTTTGTTAATGAAGTGCTTATAAAAACCACACATGTCTTTAGCATTCTATTTACATTTCAGGTCAATTAATAAGCAATTGAAATATAAATAATTATTACGCGTAAAAACCTTATAAATAATAATGGTATAGGCGCTAAAAAGAAAGCAAAAAGCTGCTTGTTGCCCGTGTTTAATTCTTGCAAACTAGCTTGCGACCTTGAACGTAAGCCACTGGCAGCTAAACATGAATAAAATTTTTCAATCCATAGCGACCTTCTCATTACTGGTGTTACTCATTAGTTTTGCTATGTATTTTAAAGATCCAGCAAGCCCAATTACTGGGGGACGTCAGTGTGAGCTGGATGACACTTTGTTATGTCGTTTTACAGACCTCAATAATAACGCTAAAGAAGTTATAGTTAAGTTCGCGAACAAAGTGCAAGTTGAAGAGCAAAATGATCTCAGGTTAACATTACCGGCCGATATGGAATTGCAAGATATATGGATACAGGGTGTTAACATGTATATGGGCAAAGTTGCTATGTTTAAACACAGTTCAACTCAAACCAATGTGCATAATTTACAATTTTTCTTGGGCTCATGTAGCGAACAAAACATGCGCTGGCAGATAGTTATAGTGATAAAAAAAGCCTCAGTTCAACAGTCTGAGATCTATTACATGAATTTTAAAACGAAAATTTAAAATCAATTAACACTGAGATTGCAAATAATTAGGCAAACCTAAATGTTTGATCAAACGCAGTTGCTGTTCTAACCAATGGGCATGATCTTCTTCTGTATCACTTAATAATTCCATTAGTATATCGCGGGTAACGTAATCTTGTTCTTGTTCACACAGAGCTATGGTTTCTTTCAAACACTGGGCTACGGCATATTCCACTCTAAGGTCACTTTGCAACATGGCTGGCACGTCTTGACCAATTTGCAAACCATCACGGGTTACCATGTCTGGTATGCCTTCTAAAAATAACATGCGGTCGATCAACTTAGTTGCATGACCTTTTTCATCCTCTACTTCATGGGCTATTCTGGTGTGTAACTTGTGCAAACCCCAATCTAAATACATCTGAGCATGAATGAAGTACTGATCCATCGCAGCCAATTCAAAGGCCAATAATGAATTCAGTTTTGCGATTATATTGCTCTTACCTTTCATGCTTAATCCTCATCCTGCATCTGTGTTTGCAAGTAATTTTGTTTTCCTAGACTGTTCAATTGATATTCCTGAGTTTCTAACCAATCAATATGTTCTTCTTCATCGTGCAAAATTTTGCATAATAAATCGCGAGTAACATAGTCTTGTTTGTCTTCACATAATTTGATGAATTGTTGTAATAAGGGAATTTGCTGCGCTTGGAATGTAAGATCACATTGCAACATTTCAACTGGCTCTTCACCGATCATCAACTTGCCCAACATTTGCAAGTTAGGCAGTCCTTCAAGGAAAAGAATTCTTTCGATGAGTTCATCTGCTTGTTTCATATCGCAGATGGATTTTTTATAACACTTTTCGTTGAGGTTTTGAAAACCCCAATTTTTAAACATGCGAGCATGTAAAAAGTATTGGTTGATAGATGTTAACTCAAAGGTCAAGATCTCATTTAAGCCATTAATGACTTGTTTGTCGCCTTGCATAACAATTTCTCTATTAAAAATAACTGGCAAAATTATAGCGGTATAAACACTTTAAAACCAATAGAATATGAAATTATCTTTATAAAACAATGTGATACATAATGATAATCATTTCTATTGAGTCTTTAGTTGTTAACTGCTGAAGGTTCAAGCAACTGCAAACTTTCTTCAGCAAAACCAGTGCCTGCTTCAGTGAAAAAGTTAAATACTTTATCTGAACCAGCGTCTAACAGAGCTTGAATTTCATCCTCATAGCGGGCGATTGAGGCTATTTTACCGGTGTAATTAGCATGCTGTAATTGTTCAGTGATATTACAAATATCCTTGATAGAGGGCAGAGCTAACAAAATCAATTGAATTTTAGATAATTCCATATTGTCCCACAAGTCTATATCTTCACCGTCACCCACTAACACCTGCAAGCCCATTTTTTTTAATTTTTCGATACGCACTGGATCTGCATCCATGCCCCATACATTGTCACCTGAAATGGCGTTGAGTGCCGCGTAAGCACCTTTGCCTACGCGTCCCATACCCAATACTAGTATCTCCGCGTTTTTAGGTTGGATGTAGGTATCTTCAGGAAGACGCACAGGATTTTCGAAACGTTTGAGTCTGCGTTTATAGTGGTTATATTGATTATGTGAGTTGCGATAAACAATGCCGGTAAATACAAATGAAAAGGACAGGGCCATGGCTAAGATGACCAACCACTTAGTATCAACCACGCCAAGGTTTACCATCAGCGCTATCACTATTAAACCAAATTCACTGTAGTTAGAGAGTACTAAACTGGCTAAATAGGCCGTTCTGGCGCGAAGTTTTAACCAAGTGAATATTTTGAAAAAAAGTAAAAACTTTATGGGGATCAATATACATAACAGCAATGAAATGGTGACTAATTCGAGAGTAGGGAGGGCCGTAAAACCGATATTCAAAAAGAAACCAATAAGAAAGATATCTTTAAAACTCATGAGCGATTTGGATAGCTCCGCTGACTTGTTGTACTGGGCTAGTAACATTCCGACGATCAAGGCGCCTAAATCACCTTTAACTCCCACTAAATCAAACAATTCGTACCCACCTATGGCCAACATAAATCCAGTAAGTGGTAGTAATTCTCCGTGACCCACACGTTCGAGAATTTTATTAATAAATGGCTTAACAAAAAACAAGCCAGGTAATAAGAGTGCCCAGATAGAGGGTATTTTACCTGTTGCAAACACCATAAAGAGCACAGCAAAAATATCCTGCATGACCAAAATACCCACAGCAACTTTGCCATGACGAGTTTTTATCTCACCACTTTCTTCTAGAATTTTTATTATACAGACGGTACTGCTAAAGCTTAAAGCAAAGGCTAATAAGGTAGTGTCTAGTAGGCTTAACTGGGCAAAAATACTAATGCCAAGCAATATCAAGGCGGTTAGTACAATATTAACTACAGTGATCCAAATGCCAGTATGTATTACGCTGCCTAGCCAAACTTCTTTTTTGTATAAATCACGCACATTGAGCTTAAGTCCAATGGTGAACAACATCAGGGTAATACCTAATTCAGCTAATGTTTCTAGATTGTGACTGGCTTCATAACCAAAATAGTTCAGGGCAAATCCAGCTAGTAAAAATCCAATAAGTGGAGGGAAACCAGCCATCTTGATGACTAAGCCACAAATTAAAGCGACGACGATAAAAATGATTTCCAATTGTTTCTCCTGCCTGAGTTGTCAATTTGATGATTTACTAAATCTAGAACACGACAATATTAACCATTAAGTCGTCTAAAACATGCAATCACTATTTGAAAAATACCGTTGCTGATTCTAGTAAATTACCCCATTTCAAATAAAAATGCGTGCAAAAATAGACATAAAAGATAACACAATCAGATTATTGCAGATAAGATATTTCCTCAATAATTGGCCCATTTTGTGGCTTAAATGGACACATAATTTTTAATGACAATAGTACTGATTATTTCTAGTTAGAATTCACAAATATTTTTAGCACGCTATCGACAGTTTAAAAATAATGATGTTATATTATAACAACTATGCTGAATATCTCATTACACTCCATTAAACGTCGCACCACAATTCTGAAATATGTACTTGTGGTTTCGCTGCTGCTTAGTATTGGCTTGAGTGTTTTTTCTGAATGGCATAATTCTTCCCACTTATTGCAGGCCGATCAACATTGTGCCTTATGTTTAAATGCACATAATGTAGATCATTCTTTACCTAGCCATTTATCACAGCTTTTTGCCCCTTTATTAGCTGAGCCTAATGTTACTTTAGCTGCTAAAGTCGGTGCCAAATTAGTTGTAACAACAACAGGCAACCGCGACCCTCCTTACGTTATCTAAATTACCTTCCCCCTTTTACTGTGCTGGATATCACTTGATATACCGGTAGTTTTGAGCTGTATTTTAGAGATAATGTAATGACTATTAAGTATTCCCCATTAACGCTAGCGGTGTTGACTGCTTTGAGTTGTAACTTGCACGCAGCAGATAAAGATATTCAAAAAGATGAGCACGATATCGAGACGTTGATCATCACCGCCTCACCGTTAAAACGTACTGTTTTACAATCAAGCACACCGGTTACCATCATTAGCGGCGAAGAGTTAGAGCAACATCAAGCTGCCACACTTGGCGAAACACTTAAAAATATCCCGGGAGTTAACAGTAGCTATTTTGGCCCGGTTTCTAGTAGCCCTATTATTAGAGGTCTGGATGGCCCACGCATTAAAGTAGTGCAAAATGGTTTAGATGCATCTGATGCGTCACGCGTGGGTCCTGATCATTCGGTTTCAACAGAATCCTCGACAGCATCACAAGTAGAGGTGTTGCGTGGTCCAGCCACACTACTTTACGGGAGTGGTGCAATTGGTGGGGTGGTCAATGTGGTTGACAATCGCCTACCTCAACAAGCTTTAGATGATGTTAACGGTAAAGTTGGTTTTGTTTATGATTCTGTGTCCAATGAAAAAACCTACTCGACCGACATTAACGGAGGCGTAGACAAATTCGCTTGGCATTTTGACGCATTTAGTCGCAAAACCGATAACTATAAAATCCCGGGTGAAGCGAGCGTTGATGAACACGACGAGGATGAACATGACGAAAGTGAACATGAAGAAACAACGGGCTATATAGAAAACTCAGCCATTGACGCCCAAGGTTTTACCTTTGGTGCGGGCTGGATCAACGATGATTTACGTATTGCCTTGTCATACGGGCACCTACAATCTGATTATGGTATTCCTGGCCATGCCCATCACGAAGACGAAGAGCATGAAGATGAAGAGCTCGAAGATGACCATGAAGATGAAGGTGAAGAGAGTGTCTATGCGAGTCTCAAACAAAACCGGGTTCAATCAGCGGTAGATTGGGTCAAGCTTAATGGAATATTTACCGCCGTACATTGGCAGAATGGTTATACGGATTATCAGCACAGTGAAATTGAGGATGGCGCTGTTGGTACCATCTTTAGCAACAAAACCTTCGAATCTCGTTTATGGGCAGAGCATCAATCATTGGCCGGTTGGCAGGGCGTACTGGGTTTGCATTATAACAACATTAAATTTGCTGCTGAGGGTGAAGAAGCCTTTACGCCATCAACCGACAGTAAAAGTCTGGCTTTATTTGTATTAGAAGAAAAGCAGCAAGGCGATTTGTTGTGGCAACTGGGTATGCGTTTAGAAGATGTGAGTCATCAACCAGACAATACATTTTTTATGGAACTACAACACGAACACGAAGGTGAAGAGCTTGAACTTATCCAGTTTGAGCAACAAGATTATACGGCACTGAGTGCTTCCGCTGGGGTAGTGTGGACTTTTGCTCCCAATCATTCTTTAGCTCTTAATTTTGCGTTTTCGGAGCGTGCGCCGTCTGCCTCCGAAATTTTTGCTTATGGACCTCATATTGGCACTGGTACCTATGAAGTGGGAGGGGGCTTTGCCTTGCATTACGAAGGTGACGAATATGTGTTAGAGGCGGCCGATAACAAGATGGACAAAGAGCAGTCTAACAACCTCGATCTCACGTATCGTTATCACACACAAAATGTGAGCGGCTCAGTTAGTGTGTTTTACAACCTAGTAGACAATTATGTGTTCCAGCAAGATACCGGACTTGTTATAAGTGATGGCCATTTGCATGTCCACGAAGACGAACTTGCAGACCAAGAAGATGATCTAGAACATGGACACGACGACGAGTTGCCGGTTTATTTGTTCTCGCAGCAGGACGCAACATTATATGGTTTTGAGGCAGAGATTGATTGGCATTTTGCTGACAACTGGCGCTTAGACTCTTTTGCTGACTTCAGTCGGATTAAACTGAATGATGGCAGTAATGCTCCGCGGATCCCACCGTTTCGCATCAGTTCATCTTTACATTTTGAGTACAATGAATGGCATGCTGAAGCCGGTTTTACTCGCTATAGCAAACAAGACAAAATCGCAGAATATGAGACTGAAACCGCTGGTTACACCCTATTTTCGGCGAGTATTAACTACTATTTGCCGACTGAACTAGTCGATTTTAGCGTGTTTTTAAAAGGTGAAAACCTGAGTGATGAAGAGGCTCGTGTGCATTCTTCATTTATTAAAGATGTGGCGCCTTTACCGGGTCGTTCGCTTAAAGTGGGTATTAGAGGAACATTTTAAATAATTGAGATTCTAGAAGGGAGTTTTTACTCCCTTTTTCAGCTTATGTTGATAAGTTAATTAAAGTGTTTTACGTCTAAAAAAGTAGATAAGGAATTAAGTTCTTCTAACAACTTATGTTCACGGATTTTCAACTCCCCCAATTCAAAGGTAATCTCAGTCTCACGTTGCCTTATCTGAGCGTAAGTCATTTTTTTTGTACCTGAACTTTGCTGTTCACGAGCTTGTTTTTGCCGCTCGGCACGATCTAGTAGCTCTAATTTTTCAGAAAATCGACTTAAAGATTGCATGTTGACACTTAAGCCAAGTTGGACACAGTGATCGTATATTTTTTGATTTTCCCGATAATTAAATTGTCGAATAAGCTGTTTAATTACTTCAACTTGTTCGGCGCGGGATTTGCCACTCAACATGTGTTGCAATACCTTTTTATCTTTTTGGGGTTTGCCAGTCAGAGAAACTAAGCTTTATGCATGGTCAATTTTACATGACAAAAGACAATACTTAACAAAAATATTCAAAAGACACGAATTACAGCACGACATTAATCCGAAGCTGTTGTATTTATTCAGGTTTTTAATTGGATTACAAATAGGTTAGGGCAAATCTCTCAACTCAATATGGAGCTTAAGCTCTAGTAATTTACCCGTTAGCTATTAATTGTGCAGATAAAACCAGCTAACAAACTAAAACCGCTAATTGTTATAGCGGCTTTAGTTGCATGGTAAATCGCTGACCAAATTAGGGTTGATAGCTTGCCATTGTTACTTTTAGTATATGCGGTACTGAGGTGAAGTTTAATCCCCAGTCTGTTTGGTCTCCGTTCCATACTCGCTCAAACACCCATTCTCCGTCGTCGAAATGGCCTTCTTCAACCCGCTCAATCATATAGTGTTGACCTGCTATTTCGGACGAAGGTGAAAAACTGACACGAGCTCTCAAGGCAGTGACCAAATATTCGTTGTCTGATAATTTGGCAATTAAGGCCCCACCTGATGCTGGTGAATTGCCAATGGGAGGATCGATCCAAAACATTTTACGACCGTAGGTTACTTCAGCGTTCCACAAACCTAAATCAAGCTGTTGAGTAAAGAGGGACGGATCAAGCTTAACTGCCGTTGCTGATTCTTTTTGCTCTGTGCTGTTAGCATTCCATATATTCTGTTTTTCAGTAAGCGAATCATGGGGTTCAGCCACACCCCACACTTCATTTTCAAAACTTAACTTGGCCCAAACATCAGCCCAAGGACCCATGAAGTTGTAGACTTCGGCAAAAGGCGCAATGGTGTCATCATTAACCACTTTGGCGCCTAATGGATAGTTAGCATAGTCGGTATAGTCCATGCCAAAGGGCGAAAAGCCAATGCCTTGGCGGCCCAAGGTCGAAAAGAAATAACGGGCATAGGGTTGGTCATTGCCAATTTCAGCAACAAACAAGGGATTATCCTGGCGTGAATACAACTCTAGTATTTTGTCGACTGTCTTGTGGTCGCGAAAGTAGATGTCGGGGCTTATCATATCGATGGAAGGCGCGGCAACTTTCCACAAATCAAGCATATTGTCTGTTGGTCCCCCCATGGAATAACCATCACCTGGATAAAAAGGATTACGTAAGGCAACGTTGACGTTCATGGGTAGATTTTTAATGTTCTTACCCGCAACTGCCAGCTCTTCACAAAATTTGGCAATATAATAAGCATGGAAATATTCATCGGCATCTTGGCCAAATACCTCTTGCCACTTACCGCTTTTTACTTGCAAACCTTGAGTGATTTCAGTGGGTACTTGTTGTTGAAATAGCTTTTCCGCCATGGGCGAAAAGTCTCGTTTGGAGCCATAAGTACCGACTTCATTTTCAATTTGTACCATGATCACCGTATGCTGAGGATCGTTATCCCGCAGATACTGCATTAGGCGAATATAGGCTTTTTTATCGGCAGCCAAGGTTTTAGCCCCTAAGGGAGACATGGAATTGAGCGTTTCACCATCTTTTTTCACTACGCGAGGAAATCGTTTGTTATCCAGTTTTACCCATGCTGGGGCGTAGTGCGGCGCATTGTTTTTCCACGTGGCAAACCACAATAAATTTAGCCTAATATTCCGCTGGCGTGCTTGCTGTAACAAGGCATCCAAATAAGAAAAATCGAATTTATCTTCTATAGGTTCGATTTGCTCCCAAGCCACCGGAATACTCAAGGTATTAGCTGACATCTTTTCCACTACCGGCCAGACTTTATCTAACACCCTAGGATAATTTGCTGAGTTGTTGGACTGGGCGCCTAAGATTAAATAAGGTTTGCCGTCGACCAATAAGGCGTGTTTGCCATTTTTTGTGATGACTTGTGGAATTGTATGTTCTGCAGCACTAAGGGATTTTTTATCCGAATGTGAACTAGTAGATTGGCAAGCACTTAACAAGCCCATCACTAACAAAACGCTACTTAGGTTTTTTAGTCGCTGGCGATTGCTAAAAAAAACGATGGTATTTTTTGGGGACATAGTTATCTCTATAAATTATTTTTATTAATGAGTGAGTTGTGTATCAAAATCACTTTATTTGTAAGGCCGGTAGTGGCTTAAACAAGTTTGTATTTTGTAATTAAGCTGCTGCAGAAACTGCCTAGCCTTGTCTTTATCAAGTGCATCTAGCACAGGCTCATAACCTTGCCGCTGGCGTAGTTTATATTTGAGTAAATTTATCCAGCTGTCTCTTGTCACTAAAGGGTTAAGTTCACTACCAACTCGACCACTGCTATTGAATAAACGAATTTTTTGGCGCACAGATTCAGGAAGTTGTTCTAGGTTTAATTGCCACGCAAATCTGACAGGTGATTCTTCTGAGTAAAAATGCATGAGCAGACCGTAATCCAATGCTTGTTGGTAGTCTTTGGCGATACGTCGATTCAATTCACGGGTATTGGCTGGCAAACACGCTTTGCCGGGAAACAGTTCGAGTAATTTACTGATACTGCGCTGACATAGTATTAGTTTGCTAAAAGGAGATGTGCCCAAGTAGCCTGCAGTATCCCCTAGAGCAAAGACGTTTTTATGTATAACATCTTCAGTGTAGCCAACGTGCACTGGGGTAATGGTTACTTGTTGAACCTCTGGCAAGAGTTCACTTATGTATTGTTTTGCTTGTTCGTCTGAAGTGGTATCACTCGAATAGTGCAGGGTGATGGAGTGCACATGGGACATAAAATTCACTTCTGCGAGTCCATAGGCTGAAGCGATAAATTGTTGCAAGGGTTTAGCTTTATTTTGAACCTTGGCTAACCCACTAATTTTTTTATCAAATGGTATTAAGGCCGTGCAATTTTGATAGCTATTTTGACAAGCATCTTGTTGACTTAACTCGGTAAACAGCAAATTCGACCTATTATTGTTTACCACGAAATCAGCCAAAAGTGTTTGACCATTTGCTAAATCAAAGTGACTAACAAAGTCATTTTCACTGTTGTAGTAAACGTCATTGATAGTCGTTTTAATACAGTTAACACCGAGATGGTGGGCTGCTCCCTGCATAAAACGCAGATAACTCGCGGCATCTAGATTAACGCTAGGCGAAAAACCCGCTGATATAACATCTTTATCTTTTGTGGGTATGGCCAATAAGGAATTTTCAGTCGCGATGCAACTAAGAGAATAAGGACTAATATTCTCTATGCCTAACCAGTGCAGTACATGATGTAGTTCAACAGTACAAAAACTAGTTTGGGTCTTATCACAACCCATAAAATAATCTGGGTATTGCTGAGAAAAATTAATAAATTGCGCGCCCGAGCATAATTTTGCATGACCGTTAACTAATAAAGGTCTGTCTTGAATGCCTAGCAGTCGATGAAAATCGAACAGATGTTCACTGGCATGTATAACTGCATCCAAATTGGTTTGAGTTGAGGGTAAGTCAATTACAGTGATATTAACCTTTTGTCCTTGCAATCCACGCGCTAAACCTACAGCAGCACACCAGCCAATAACATCAGCACCGACAATCACAATATTTTTGATTGGGCTATTGTCCTGGTTCTGTTCTAAGGTGTAATTCATGGAACACCCCTACCAAGTACTTCCGCTATGTAGTCGTCAGCGTGAGGAAAGGTATTTAGCATAGCCTGCACTTTTTGCCTATGATTGGTCATCAAGCCATTAATTTGTTCATCACTCATATTATCGAGGCGCGAATCATAATGTTTTGGGATGATATTTTGGCCGATACACACTGCTGGCCATACCCCAAACTGACCTATGTCAGTACGACCTGATTCGGCAAAAAGACTAAGTAGATGTTGCAATTCATCGGGGATTTCCATATTCCGACAATAGTCCCAAAAAGGCGAGTCATTGCGAGTCGTTACATGGAAATGCAGGATAATAAAATTGCGGATCAATTCGTATTGTTGAGCGATTGAGTGATTGTATTCGTCTATTTCGGCTTGACGAAAATGTTTGTCTGGAAAAAGCTCCAACAGTTTACTAACGCCTAGTTGAATCAAGTAAATACTGGTGGACTCTAAGGGCTCCAAAAAGCCTGATGACAAACCTATTGCCACACAATTTTTTTGCCAGGTATATTGACGGCGTCCGGCTTTAAAACGCAATATTTTGGGCTCAGCTAAGGCCTTGCCCGGCAAAGAATTTAACAAAATGTCAGTGGCTTGCTGCTCACTTGTAAAGGCGCTGGTAAATACATGGCCGTTACCAATGCGGTGTTGTAAAGGGATTTGCCATTGCCACCCCGACACTCTTGCTGTTGCTTGGGTATAAGGTTGCAACTTAGCAGTGCGTTCACAAGGCACTGCAACTGCACTATCAGTGGGCAGCCAGTGGCTCCAATCTAGGTAAGGAGTTTTTAAGGTCTTATCAATTAACAGCGCACGAAAACCACTGCAATCGATAAACAAATCAGCGCTGATGCATTCTCCGTTTTCCAAAGTAACACTTTTTATAAAATCATTGGCGTGCTGCTCAACCGTTACCACTTTTCCTTCCACTCGTTTAACTCCGCGCTGCACAGCATAATCACGTAAAAACGCCGCATAAGCGCTCGCGTCTATATGGTAGGAATAGGTGTAATCAGCAAATACTGTGGGTTTATGCTGAGTTGATAAGGGGAATTTTCCGGCAAAAGCAGCCATAGCAGCCAATGAATATTGTTCAAGTCCATGGGACTCACCTAGGCTACGAGCTTTTAACCAGTATTGATGGAAATCGATACCTTGGGTTATTTCGCCATGTTCACCAAAAGGGTGAAAGTAACTATCTCCTATTTTGCCCCAGTCATTAAATTTGATGCCTAACTTAAGGGTGGCATGAGTTTTTTTAACAAAAGCAGCTTCGTCAATGCCCAGTGTTTCATTAAACTGACGAATGTGTGGAATGGTTGATTCGCCGACACCCACAGTGCCAATCACATCGGATTCAATTAAGGTAATACGACAAAGTGATTGGGGTAAACGGTTGGCCATAGCCGCTGCCGTCATCCAACCTGCAGTGCCACCTCCGACG